>Ga0181563_10000246_pt1 | contig 49399 bp, 40 predicted proteins | sample 011ome_25_FD_133759 | JGI IMG/M metagenome (GOLD analysis project Ga0181563, IMG submission 133759) | Coastal salt marsh microbial communities from the Groves Creek Marsh, Skidaway Island, Georgia - 011512CT metaG (megahit assembly) | ecosystem: Environmental > Aquatic > Marine > Intertidal...
TAGACACATCGGCCGAACGAGCAGGGTGTCGACTCGAACACGAAAGCGATTGGATGCGAAAACGGCGGAATCCAATCCATAGACCTGGGCCCATTGATCCACCGACGCAAAACCGCCAAGGGCCTCGCGGTACTTCACTGTCCTGGCGGACAACACAGGACCGATTCCAATCAAAACCTGAAGCTCATCAGAAGTGGCAGAATTCAACTCAACAGGCGCCAAGTCGCCGTGACCAACCATTTCTCGAGCACGCACACCTCGATTGCGGTCGATTGCGTCGCGTGATTCCCCTGCCGCACGGCCTCGGGACCGTCCCTTCTTGGGCTTGAACCGGGGCATGACGTACGGTGAAAAGTCTTCCAACCAACACATCAGGTCCGAGGCATTCGCTTGTGGAACGTTCTCGAGGTTGGCTTCCCACCAAGACGTCCTCCACAGGTGATTCCCAGCACCGGCCGCCACCAAAAGGCAAGCCCACCCCCATTCGCGGAAGCGTGCATGCCGTGTTCCAAAAAACGATTTTAACCTGTCAGTCGTAGCGTTTGATTTCTCCACTCTTCACCCTCCGCATGTAATCCCCCAAGTCGTCTTTAACCTCCCGCGCCATGAAATACAATCCCAACACGTTGGGAAAGCACATGGCAAAAATCATTGCATCCCCAAAGTCAAAGACGCTTTGAGCGCTGATGGCCGAACCAACGACCACGAAGACACAGAAAAGCGCTTTGTACGTGATGTCCATGGCACGAGTCTCACCAAACAAATACGTCCATGCCTTCAGGCCATAGTAACTCCAGCTGATCATCGTGCTCAACGCAAACAAAATCACAGCCACAGACAAGACCACCGGGAACCAGGAGAGCGTTTGGCTGAATGCGGAAGATGTCAGGTTGATGGCCTGAAGCTCGCCAGCTTGCGCACTGGCCAGGACACCCGCTTGGTCGTACATGCCGTAATCCGAAATGACAATGACCAACGCAGTCATGGTGCAAATGACCACGGTGTCAATGAAAGGCTCCAACAGAGCCACCACACCTTCGCTCACAGGCTCGTCGGTCTTCGCCGCGCTGTGGGCGATGGAAGCGGAACCGATGCCCGCTTCGTTCGAGAAGGCCGCGCGCTTGAATCCCTGAATCAACACTCCCACAAGGCCTCCGTACATCGCATCGCTGCTGAATGCGCCGCTGAAGATTTTGCCAAAGGCCGCAGGAACCTCCCCGAGGTTGCCAAAAATCACGGCGAGCGCTCCAAGGATGTAGATCCCGACCATAAATGGCACCACTTTGTCGGTAACGCGAGCAATGCTCTTGATGCCGCCAAGAATGATCACTGCCACAAGAGCGGACATGACCAGCCCAAAAATCCAACCGTTTCCAAAAAACATGGAAGATTCGCCACCGGTTACGGCAATCAATTGACTCGTGGCCTGGTTGATTTGAACCATGTTTCCGCCCCCGAAAGACCCCCCGATGCACGCGATGGCAAACAACGCGGCGAGAACGGTCCCGAGCCCTTTTTTGTTCTGCTTGGCCAGGCCGTCCCTGAGGTAGTACATGGGGCCTCCAGACACGCTTCCGTCTTCGTTGACACGACGGTACTTGGTGCCCAGGGTGCATTCAACAAACTTGGAGCTCATGCCCAACAGGCCTGCCACGATCATCCAAAATGTGGCTCCAGGTCCGCCAAGGGAAACGGCCACCGCAACACCTGCGATGTTTCCGACTCCAACGGTTCCGGACAAGGCAGCCGTCAACGCCTGAAAGTGGCTGACTTCACCCTTGTGGTTGGGGTCGTCAAACTTGCCTCGCACCACGTCGAGCGCGTGCCGGAAAGCAGTGACATTGACAAAGCGGTTGTACACCGTAAAAATCAGCGCGCCTGCGAGCAACCAAATCAACACAAAAGGCACTTCCATGCCGCCCCCCACCGGGACCGTAAAGAAGATGACCTTCATGATGGCGTTGGTGACGGGCTCCATCAAGGCATTGATTTTTTCATCCACGGTTTGCTGCGCGGAAGCCAACAATGGAAGGAACATGAGGGCAAGGAGTGAGAGACGATGAATCATCGAGAAAGAAGGGTTTTGTTCAGGCTTGAGGAGGTTGGATTCCAAGAAGTCGGTTCAGGGTGCGAATTTGGTCCGCGGTGCCAAGTACGAAAAGCTTGCATGCATCGTCGAGCGGCGTGTCCCGGCCCGGGTTGATGACGAAATGGCCGTCGGATTTTTTCATGCCCACAACGTTTACTCCCACGCGATTTCGAGCGTCGAGTTCACCTAACGTGGCGGCTTTAAGCCCTTGTGGGAGCACATTGACTGGAATCTCTTCGAGGTTGATTGCGTCGGCGCCCTGAATGCGGACGTGGTCCAGAAATTCGAGAACGTCCGGCATGACCACAAGTGACGCCATGTGAGCACCGCCCACTTTGTCCGGCATGATGACGTTGTTGGCGCCCGCGACGCGAAGCTTGCTGACGGAATTCGATTTGGACGCGCGGCTGATGATGTGGATGCCCGGCGCCATTTCCCGAGCCGCAAGAACGACGTACAGGTTCTGGGCGTCGTCAGGAAGCGTTGTGATGACCGACTTGGCTCGCGTGATTCCTGCGCTTTCGAGGTTTTCGTCTCGGGTAGCGTCACCAGAAATGACCAGCATGCCTTCGGCTGCCAATCGCTCGGCCTTCTCCGCATCGCCTTCGAGAACGACGACAGGCGTGGCGTGGTCGAGCAATTCCTGCACGGCCATCTCACCCACGCGACCCAAGCCACAGACAATGACGTGGCCAGAGAGTTTATCTACTTCGTGTTTCAATCGTGCCTCTTTAAAGGTGTTTCGGTATTCGCCGTTCACAAAATACGTGGTCAACGCGGAGATGGAATACGCGAAGGTGCCCAAACTCCCCATGATGAGCACCGTGGTGAACACCATGCCGTTGTCGCTCAATTCTCGCACCTCCCCAAAACCCACTGTCGACACCGTGATGACCGTCATGTACAACGCCTCCACCCACGTGTATCCCTCCACAAGCACGTAGCCTACACTTCCGAACACCACCACCCCAAAAACAAACGCCAGAGCGAGGTATATGCGGGGAAACATGCGAAACGGAAACATCATTCTCCGAATCTACGACGCCCACAGCAGTCTCTTTCGCTGCTGTGCATCGCGTTTTGCAAATGGCGACGTGAATTTTGTTGTTGGGTTCAAAGAAGGCCGCGGTCGACCAAGGTGGCTCTCATTTCAACCGCCAAGGCTTCTGCAGCCTCCGCGCTCGCTTGCCGCACTTGGGCTTGGGTGGCTTCGGAACCTGCGGCGTAAAGGATGCCGCGCGAACTGTTGACCAACAACCCACAACGGTCGTTCAGTCCAAACCGCGCCACGTCCGCCACGTTGCCGCCCTGGGCTCCTACTCCTGGCACCAGCAAAAACGCATGGGGCACCTCCGCACGAATGTCCTGAAACAGGGCCGGCCTTGTGGCGCCGACGACGTACATCAACCGATCGGCGTTGCGGTAGGTTTGGGTTTTGCGAAGCACTTCTTGAAAAAGAGGACGCTCCCCGTGAAATTCAAAATCCTCCGCACCCGGATTGGACGTCAGTGCAAGAAGCACCGTCCAACGATCCGCGAATGCTGTGAAGGGCTCCACGCTGTCACGCCCCATGTACGGTGCCACGGTCACCGCATCGGCCCCCAACCCGTGGAACATGGCGCTCGCATATTTGGTCGCGGTGTTTCCAATGTCCCCGCGTTTGGCATCGGCAATGACCAAAACGTCGGAGGGAATGGCCTCCACCACACGCTCCAAGGCCGCCCAACCGGCCGAGCCGTACTGTTCAAAAAACGCCAAATTCGGCTTGAACGCCACGGCGTAAGGCAGCGTCGATTCCACAATCGTGCGACAAAAGGCCTCCATCCCTTCGACACCCGCACCAAACGAAGCAGGAATGCGTTCTGGGTCAGGGTCCAATCCCACACAGAGGTAAGAGCCTTTGGCACAAATGGCCTCAAAAAGGCCACCCGTTGTGGTCAACTTTAAAGCAGGAAGGCGTGGAGACGTGCGTGGGTGGGCCATGAGACAAAGTTCTGAAAAGCGCCTTGGTGCGGCGCCTTCTCAAACAAGCTTGGCGCGCGTGTTGTCAAAGATTTTTCAACCGTTCAGCGCGGTCGGCCACGTGCAGGGCTTCGATGACCGGGTCCAAATCCCCGCCCAGGATGGCCGGCAGGGCATGCAGCGTCAAGCCGATGCGGTGGTCCGTCACTCGGCCTTGCGGGAAGTTGTACGTTCTGATCTTCGCGCTTCGGTCCCCTGAACTGACCTGCAATTTCCGCTCGGCAGCACGTTCCGCATCGGCCGCCTCACGGGCCGCGTCGTAAAGGCGACTGCGCAACACCTCGAGCGCCCGGTCGTAATTCTGATGCTGAGAACGGCCATCCTGGCATTCCACCACCGTACCTGTAGGCAAGTGCGTCAACCGCACCGCACTTTCCGTTTTGTTGACGTGCTGCCCACCCGCACCGCTTGCGCGAAACGTGTCTTTCCGCACGTCGTTCAAATTCAGTTCCACGTCCACCTCCCTTGCTACAGGAAGCACGGCAACCGTGGCGGCGCTTGTGTGCACCCGTCCTTGGCTCTCGGTCTCAGGCACGCGTTGTACGCGATGGACCCCCCGTTCGAACTTCAACCACCCAAACACCCCATCGCCTTCCAACCTCACCACCGCCTCTTTGAAGCCCCCCACCGTTCCTTCACTCGCACTGACCCACTCGTGTTTCCAGCCCCGGTTCTCGGCGTGCTTGAGGTACATGCGAATCAAATCTCCGGCGAACAACGCCGCTTCGTCCCCGCCTGTACCCCCGCGAACTTCGAGGATGGCGTCTCGGTCGTCTGCCGCGTCGTGGGGCAACAACATCCATTTGGCCTCCTCCACCCCCTCCTCGAGCATCGGCGCCAGGCGGTCGCACTCGGCCCGCCCCATTGAGCGCATGTCGTCGTCTGCAGATCGAGACCATTCCATGGCTTCGTCCCAATTGGCCAACCACGTCCCCAATTCGAGGGCCTTCTCGGCCATCGGCCGAAGACGACGATGTTCCACCATAAGCGACTTAAACAACTCCATGTCCGTCGCGACTTCCGGATCAGAAACGCGTTTTTCCACTTCGGAAAAGCGGTCGGAAATACCTTGAAGTTTGGCCACCCAACCGCCGATGGATTCGCGGTCCAACGCCATGGATTAACGGTAAGTGAACGTTCCGTGTGGCCCTTTCACCGTCACCTGAGCTTCTCCGTCACATGCTTCCACACGCCCAACCACTTGCGCCGCAATCCCAAAAGACCGACTGAGCTCAATGAGCGCTTGCCCGGTTTCTTTGTCGGTGTAGACTTCGAGGCGATGGCCCATGTTGAACACCTTGTACATTTCTTCCCACGAGGTGCCCGATTCCGACTGAATCGTTTCAAAAAGAACGGGGATTGGGAGCATGTTGTCCTTGACCACATGCAAGCCCGGCTGCAGAAAATGCAGAACCTTAGTTTGGGCACCGCCCGAGCAGTGCACCATGCCCTTCACCTTCTCTCTGTGTTGGGCCAAAAACGCTTGAACCACCGGAGCATAGGTGCGAGTTGCGGACAGCACGAGCTTGCCCGCATCCAGCGGAGCTCCCTCCACGTTGTCGGTCAACCCAAACGACCCCGTGTAAACGAATTCCGAATCTGTTCCAGGATCGAAACTCTCGGGATACTTTGTCGCCAACGCCTTGCCAAACACGTCGTGCCTGGCGCTCGTCAACCCGTTGCTCCCCATGCCGCCGTTGTGCTCCCTTTCGTACGTTGCTTGACCGTCACTCGCCAACCCAACCACCACGTCTCCCGCCCCAATTCTTCCGTTGTCGATGACGTCCGACCTCTTCATTCTTGCCACCACCGTAGAGTCCACGATGACCGTGCGAACCAAATCGCCCACGTCAGCCGTCTCTCCACCGGTGGAACGAATGTCCAACCCTTGCTCCCTCAGTTCAGAGAGAAGGGATTCCGTCCCTTGAATGATTTCTTTGATGACCTCCCCCGGAACGAGGTGCTTGTTTCTGCCAATCGTGCTTGACACCAAAATCGGTCCGGTGCAACCCACGCAAAGCAAGTCGTCGACATTCATGATCAACGCGTCTTGGGCTATGCCGCGCCACACACTCAGGTCCCCCGTTTCCTTCCAATACATGTAGGCCAAAGACGACTTCGTCCCTGCTCCGTCCGCATGCATCACAACGCAGTGATCTTCGCTCCCGGTCAAGTAGTCCGGCACGACCTTGCAAAAGGCCTTCGGAAAAAGTCCTTTGTCTATTCCGGCAATGGCCGCATGCACCTCCTCCTTGCCTGCGGAAACTCCGCGGGCAGCGTACCTCGCGTCACTCACAGCTTATTCGCTGGGCTTGTAATCGAAGCGAATGATCTTGAACACCGTCCGACGGTTGCGTTGGTGAGCGCGCTCGCGCTCCGACTCCGGCAAACGGTTGATTTCTGCGTCGCTGACCAACAAGGCATCCTCGCCGTACCCTACAGGAACCATGCGTTCAGCTGCAATGCCTTTTTCAGCGAGGTAATTGACGCAGGTCTCGGCACGGTCTTGACTTAGCTTTTTGTTGGCCGAGGAGCTGCCGCGGCTGTCCGTGTGTGCTTCCAGTTGAATCACGAGGTTCTCATTGCGCTCAAGCAAGTCCACGAGGTAGTTCAATGAATCCGAAGAGTTGACCGAGGCATCAATCAACAATTCCGCACTGCCAAGCGGGTAAAGCACCACGGGCATGTCGTATTCCTTGTTCAAGACAATTTCCTTCAAGAGGTATTCCCGTGCCAAGGTGGTGGACTCCGTCAAGCCTTCGGTAGTCAACATGTCGCCCGTTCCGATGTACCCTTCAAAAGCAACGTCGACGCTGAACGTCATTCCTTCCCCAATCTCCCCGTCGCAGAGCGCCAACTCACCCTCTGAGTCCGTGGTGAAGGCGTTGGAGGAACCGTCCTTGGACTCCAACGTCACCGTGGCCCCAGAAAGTGGCATGCCCGTGTCGTAGTCGTATACGTAAGCTTGGTAGCAGAATTCAAGCGGCGGCAACTTGAACGAGTACAAGTCATCCACGCCCTTGCCGCCGACGCGGTTCGAGGCGAACATTCCATCCTCGACACCGTCTCGGAAGGCAATGGCAAAGTCGTCGGAAACCGAGTTCAAGGGGTAAGGCAAGGCCGTTGGTTCAGCCCAGGCCAACTTGCCCTCTCGGGCTTCCGCCTTCCAAATGTCCAATTCCCCGAGTCCTTCCCGTCCGTTGGTGGACCAGTACAAGTCGCCGTTGTCACGGTAATGAGGGAACATGTCGTCTCCCGCCGTGTTGATGCTCGCGCCCAAATTCTGAGGGATGGACCCCGCGAATGAACCGTCGTTGGCTTCCACGTACCACAAATCTTTGCCGCCAAACCCGCCGGGCATGTCCGAGGCAAAAATCAAAATGTTGTCGTCGGGAGACATCGTGGGGTGCCCCACTTGAGAACTGTCGTTTTCGTCGCGGTTGATCAGCCCAAGAGGCATGGACGCGCCGTAGCCATTCCCTTGCTTCTTTGCCATGAAAATGTCACACGCCAAGTTGGACCCGTCGACTTCCATGCAACGCGTGAAATAGATCGTCTTCCCCTTGCTGTCAAAACATGCCCCGCCTTCGTTGTGCTCCGTGCAAATGGTGTTGCTGAGTGGTTCAGGCTCGCTCCAACGCCCCTTCTTGTCGAGGTCGCTGTGGAACAAATCCATGTACGCTTGACCCGTAATTGGATCCTCGGCGGTACCCGTTGCGGACTCACGCGAAGAAGCGAAGACCAATTCGTCTTGGTCCTTGCCTGTGAACGTGGGACAGAAATCGTACGACGCCGAGTTCAAAATCACCATAGGTTCGACGATGTAACGGCTCTCAGGCTCTTCAATCATGATGGCTGCCAAGTCCGCCTGCTCAATGCGGTCCTCCGCAACGCGCGAATCGCCTCCTTCGCTTTGGTAGCGCGCATACATCTCAATGGCTTCGTCAAACGCTTCTTGATCCCGTAGGGCATCCCCGTACACGAGGAAGATGCGGTTTTCGCGGTTGCCGTACTTGAGCCCGATGGCTTTGTCGTACCACTCGGTGGCCATCTCAGGCTCGTGGTGCAGACGGTAGGCTTCTCCAGCTTGGTACGCGCAGTACCCCTTGAGATCGACGTCCGACTTGATTTTGGCATAGAGCGCCACGTATTCGCGGGCGGCTTCAAAATACCCTCGACGTTCAAAGGCGCGGTCCGCTTCTGCCGTGAGGTCGCTTTGCGCGAACACCGCCATGGCAGCGAACATGGAGAGGTAGAGTGTGGCACTCAAGCGTGCCACGGATGCTTGCAGGTTGTGAGGCATTCCAAATTAGGCTTGGTGAATCAAGGGGTGAAAGTAACGAAAAAAGGCGCCTCCAAGTGGAGACGCCTTCTTCATTTCGTGAACAAAGCTTCGTTAGCGGGTAAACAACATCTCTTGGAACTTGGGCAAAGGCCAAATTTCATTGTCCACGAGCTGTTCAAGTTTCGCACAGTGTTGGCCGACTTCTTCAATCAAGGGCGTCACCACCGACCCGTACTTGACCGCGCGTTTCGCGAAATCTTCAATCTTGTTGATTTTGCCTCGCTCTTGGCGCAATTTGGAAGCCGAACTGTGCAGGGCGCTTACCGTTTCCGACACGGTGGCCAAGATTTCACGTTGACCCGCCGTCATCGCCTCGCTTCCTTTTCCGAAGATGTCTGTCAAACCGGTAATGTTGTCGATGAGCATGTTTTGGTAGGCCATTGCTGTGGGCAACACAATGCTGGTTGCCATGTCCCCCACGATGCGCGCCTCGATTTGGCGTTTCATGATGTACTTCTCGTACTCCACCTCTTGGCGGGCGTGCAATTCCTCCGGCGTCAACACGTTCAACGAATCGAAGAGCTCTGACACTTCTTTGCGACCCCAAACTTCCAGCGCAGCCGGCGTGTCCGTCAAGTTGCTCAAGCCGCGCTTCTTCGCCTCCTTCAGCCACTCCTCTCCGTAGCCGTTTCCTTCAAAGCGAATGGCCTTGGACTCCTTGATCAGCTTTTGGAGCTCCTTCAACAACGCGTCGTCCTTCTTGTCGCCTTTGGCGATGCGCGCGTCGACCGCTGCCTTGAACAAATTGAGTTGCTCTGCCACAATCGTGTTCAACACCGTCATGGGCACCGCACAGTTGGCTGTGGAGCCGACAGCGCGCAACTCGAATTTGTTTCCGGTGAAGGCAAATGGAGAGGTGCGGTTTCGGTCCGTGTTGTCCCGCAGCACTTCGGGAATGCGTCCGATCTCAAGCTTGAGGGCAGTTTTGTCCGCGGGGGACAATTTGCCAGCCTTGATGCTGGATTCCAACGCGTCGAGCAATTCCGAGAGTTGAGACCCGATGAACGCCGATATGATTGCCGGTGGAGCTTCGTTGGCCCCCAACCGGTGGTCGTTCCCCACACTTGCAATCGAAGCGCGCACCACGTCCGCGTGGCGATGCAATGCCGCCAGCGTGTTGACGAAGAACGTCAAAAAACGAAGGTTGGTCTTGGGGTTGTTTCCTGGCTTGAGCAAGTTCAAACCGGTGTTGGTACCCAAAGACCAGTTGTTGTGCTTACCTGACCCGTTGACTCCCGCAAAGGGCTTCTCGTGAAGAAGAATGCGGAAGTCGTGACGGCGAGCCACTTTTTCCAGCAGCTCCATCAGCATCAAGTTGTGGTCGTTGGCCAAGTTGGCTTCCTCAAAAACCGGAGCGAGCTCAAACTGGTTCGGAGCAACTTCGTTGTGACGCGTGGTCACCGGGATTCCGAGTTTGTGAGCCGCCATCTCGAAGTCCTTCATGAACGCCGAAACGCGCTCAGGAATCGCCCCAAAGTAGTGGTCGTCAAGCTGTTGCCCTTTGGCAGGTGCAGCGCCAAACAGCGCACGACCCGTCATCGCCAAGTCGGGACGCGCTGCGTACAACGCCTTGTCCACCAAAAAATACTCCTGCTCCCACCCCAAGGTCGCATAGACCTTGGTGATGTTGCGGTCGAAATACTGGCACACCGAGGTCGCGGCGGCGTCCACGGCAGAAAGCGCCTTCAGCAACGGCATCTTGTTGTCCAACGCATGGCCGGTGTAGCTGATGAAGATGGTGGGAATGCAAAGCGTCTCTCCCCAAACAAAGGCAGGAGAAGTTGGGTCCCACAACGTGTAGCCTCGGGCCTCGAACGTGTTGCGAATCCCGCCACTGGGGAACGACGAAGCGTCGGGTTCTTGCTGAACCAACAGCGAACCGTCAAATTTTTCGATTGCTCGACCGTCCGCCGTTGGCGCGATGAAACTGTCGTGTTTCTCCGCGGTGCTTCCTGTCAACGGTTGGAACCAGTGCGTGTAGTGCGTTGCGCCTCGGCTGATGGCCCACTCCTTCATGGCCGACGCGGTTTGGTCGGCCACCTTGCGGCTGATCGGAGTGCCCTTTTCCATCGCCTCAACAATGCCGTCGTAGGCCTCGTCAGGCAGGTATGACCGCATGACGTGGAGGTTGAATACATTTTCTCCGAAGTATTCGGAAATCTTGTTGGCGGGACGCTCGCGGTGGTTGGGAACTCGGTCCAACACCTCGTGCAAGGCTTGTTGACGGTTGAGGCTCATCGATGAATTTTTTGCAAAAATACACCCCTTCAAACCACGCAAGGGGGGTTCGGTTCAAAAAATCATCAAAAATTCATCAACACCCCCTCCACAAACAGGGGTCATTGGCTCAAAAACCCACAAAAAACCAAAGACACCCCCTCAAAATCACTCCTTCACAACCCACCGCGCCCATTTAGAGCCGTTGTGACGCACCACGACCACCAAAGTGCCCGAGGGCCAGGCAGAAGCGTCAAGCGACGACCGCATTCCGGATTGCGACCACCACGTTCCGCGATCCAACAACTGGCCGTGCACGCTGTACACCTCCCACTCTGCGTTGCCGCCCCAACCCGCCGGCAACAACGTCAGCGTTTCGTTGACAGGGTTAGGGAATACGGCCAGGTCTCCGGCTGCATCGAGCTCTTCGACGTTGCTGTAGAGGTTGGTCGCGAAGTAGAATGCTTGTGAAATGGACTTCCCAAAGTCCGACTCGAAAATGTGGAAGTTGCCTCCCGATACGCGCTTCAGGCGGACGTACCCGGAGCCGTCGTTGTTCGCCCAAAAGTCAATTCCGTCGTCGCCCGAGTCGTTCACCGTGAAGCGGTAACACCCCTGGTTGAGTACGATGGTATCGCGGTAGGTGGTGTTGGCCTCGCTGTAACTCCGGGCCCAATAAAGGTTTCCGTTGGCGTGTCGAATTTCGACCGTCGTCTCTCCCGGAACGTTGTTGGTCTTGGTCCAAACAATCATGCGGTTGTCGTCGAGGTTGGTGTATTGCCAGGTCGGGGGACGTCGGAACGTCGTGCTCATCCACCCGTTGGACGGTTCCTCGTCCGTGGCGTCGGCGACTTCAACGTGCACCTCAAACCGCAGCGTTTCCTCGTCGTCTCCGACGTAATAAGGCGACGCGTCGTAAGGCAACTCCACCTCCCGGGTTTCGAGAAACGCCAACGGCGCGTCAAACGTCACCACCTCTGTGACGAGGTCCTCGCCGGTGATCCCGTACGTAAACGATGCAGCGCCGAGCGGCTCCGTCCCGTTGTTGCGAATGAGCACCACCGGATTCTCGCACACGGGGTTCAGTCGAGACAGCAACTTGTTGTCGTTGGGCGCAAGGATGTCCATGACCTCCACGTCGTGGGCCATGTTGGGAGCGCTGTAGCCGATGATTTGGCCTTCCATGCGGTAATTGCCGAAGGGGTCGTAGGTGATGTCGTACTCCACCGTGAAGCTGTCCTGCCCTGCCACCAGGGGGGTCAATTCAAAGTCCTGCGTTTTCACGGGGGCGCCTGGACACCAGCCCGCGCGGTCGTAAATCCAGGTGCCGCCCTGAGGGTAGAGCGGGTTGTCCGCGCATTCTTGCATGATCTCCCAACTCCATTCCTCCTGCCCGTTCACGTTCACGCTGTGGGTGTTGTAGCAGAACTCCGCACAGTTGTTCCCTTGCCCAAAATCGTGACCGCTCGCCCGCGTCTTCAACCGCCATTGCTCCTCTCCTTCGCCGGGCGTGTACGTCACGGGCAAAATGGTCTCGTCCCAGTTGCTGAGGTAATGCAGGCCTTTCCAAAACGCCGTCACGTTCTCCACATCACGTGCTGGCGTGCCTTCAATGAACGCGAATTTCAAGTCGAGCAGTTCCTGCCAGTTGCCCGCTTCGAGTTCAACGCTGTCGCGCAGCAAGGGGGCGTAATCGGTCACGTCAAACACCCATGCCCAACCGTCGGGCCCCAGCGTGAGGTTGATGCCGTACGGCGTGATGTAACGCGCCAATTCGTAGCGGTCCACCACCTCGAAGGGCGCCGACCAGTAATTCAACTCACCTCCGTTGTAGTTCACGTGCTCGCCCTCCACCTGGTAAGTCGCCAAGGTGTCGCCCCATTCCGTTGTGACGGAGGTGACGAGGGCGGCATCCCAGCCGTAGTGCAAATCCGTCCATTCCACGTCGTTGCCCACCACTTCCCACGCGGTTACCGACATGGGCGGCACAGGAAGGACCTCGGCCCAAAGCGCTTCCCCCACGGCCGTCAACGGCATGGCCCCACCTTCCAACACAAGGGCTGGACGAAGCACCGCCGGCGCCGCGTCCAAGAACGCTTCTCGAGGCTCGAAGGCTTTTCGCGCGGCATCCCCGTGAATCCATCCCGCAAGCGCCCCTTGGTCCGTGGCCTCGCCATCGTTTCCGAGCATGTTGACCGCACCGAGCAACTGATCCGCATGCGGGTGATCCAACAACGCGTCGAGCGAAGCACGGTCCATCCACTCTGAGAGAATTGCCCCGGAGAGGGCCACGTCCCAAACGCGGAATGCAGCCACGTCTCCGTGGTAGTCGTTGGTGGCCCACGCCGAACCGCCGAGGTTCATCCGCACGATTTCACCAACGAGGTGATCCTTGCCGCCACCCGAATGCCAAAGCGTGCCGTTCACAAACATCTTCATCACCCCCGTGCCGGCGTCCTTGGTGAACGCCCAATGGACCCAATTCCCCTCGTACAGCCCTTCTGCGGCCGCCTCATCGATGCGGTCGTATCCGCCGTCGAATCCGCAGTCCCAATAAACCCTGCCGTTGCTCCATGGAGCGTGAACGTTCATCTCACGCTGATCGCTGGCATTGACCCCTTCAAACAAGGTCGTGTTCGCGGGCATCACGGCGGAGTCTCCACGAATCCAGCACTCCACCGTCACCGTGGTGTCCAAGGCGAGCAACTCGGAAGGGTCCAGTTCCATGCGGTCGCCCCCGTTCATGTGCACGTATTGTGCCGCACTGGGTGCGAGGGGGCTGCAGGTTTGGGCCAACGTGTCGGCAACTTCAAAAGCCTGAATTGCAACCTCTTCCCCTGATCCTGAGTCCACCCCGTCCAACGACAAATCCAACAAGAGGTTCATCCCTTCTTCTCGGGTGAGTGCCTGAACAAAATCCAAATCCCACGCCCATTGCATGTCGTTCACGGCAACGGGACCGTCCACCAGCGTCAGCCACCCTGACGTGACAATGCCATCCAAGGCGGCGGCCGTTGTCCAGCGGGCGCGAAGGGTGGCTCGTGCCACCGAGGCGGCACTCAAATTGCCCGCGCGAGGCAGGGACATCCGCCACGCCACGTTGCCGTTTTCCCAGCCAAGGGCGTCAAGTTCATCGGCGGTCCAAAGCCACTGGTGTCGAACCCCGTCCCCCAGGGCAGAGCTGAGAACCTCGTTGGAAGGAACTCCTGCAAGTTCCGACCAGATGTCGGACCCTCCTTCAAATTCGTGGTGGGCCGTTTGCAGGACGCGAATGATCGTGTCGGCGGGCTGACCTCCTTCCGGGTTGAGGATCAGGGTAGCCGCGTCAAACGAAGCGTCGTTCAAGAGGTATTGCGGGTGGGTCAACGCCGTGCTGTCGTACATCCCCGTGTGATCAAACAGCCAATTGTACGTGAGGTAATCCCACTCTCCGCAAGGGTAACCAAGGTTGCCGGCCGTGCCGTTTTCAAAACACTTCAGCCGGTGGTACATCAAAATTTTGCGGTACGTGGTGTCCTCTCCGCTTGGAAATTGGAACCACCGACGTCCGGGACTGTCGTACGCCGTAGCGGGGTTGTCTTGTTCTTCCCACGTGAACGTTTGGACCCACGTCGTGTCGCCTGGGTCGGCTTGCGCATCAACTAACGCGAAGAGAAGCAGGAAAAACAACGACAATGCGGCGCGAAAATGATGCATGACTTGGGGGTTTAGACGCCCAAAATAACGCCTCTGAACTACTCCGCACGAAATCCTGGCCAACCCCTTCAAAATCAAGTTCGCGGAAAAAATCACTTTGGTTTTTCGCAGGAATCATCGCCCGCGGCAATGCTCGATGTACATTCGCACGCTTTTTCATTTCAAATCAACCCCGGCTTGGCCAATTGCGCCTTGTTGGGATGTTCCCCGAGCCACATGAACATTTGCTTCATCATGTATCCCTGGGAGACGCTGACCCCCGCGTCCGACAGCACCTTGCGCATCATCCACGAAAGCGCATCTCGCGGCCACCGCGTGGCCATCACCACGGCTGCCAATTTGACCATCCGCGATTCCGTCACCATGGCGTTTGCCAAACTTCTGGTGGCCGGAGACAGGGTGTCCAAATCGCCGGAGACGTTTTACAAGAAGGCGAACTTCAAAGAACAGATGCTGCCACTCGCCGGGTTTGACGTCATTTTCATGCGTGCAAATCCGCCCTTGGACAACTTGGTGTTGAACTTTTTGGACTCCATCAAAGACCAAGTGTTCATCGTCAACGACGTCGAAGGCTTGCGCAAAGCCAACAACAAGCTTTACACCGCGGCCATGGACGACGCCAAGGGGAGCATCATTCCCCGCACGTTCGTGAGCAAGAACAAGGAATACTTGCGACGGGTCATTGAAGACGAGGTCGGGGACAAAATGATCATGAAGCCGCTCAACGGGTTTGGCGGAAGCGGGGTGATTGTTTTGGAAACTGGCGCATCGAGCAACGTCAATTCGCTGCTGGACTTCTACATCACTGGAAAAGGAGGCGAGTCGAACTACGTCATCTTGCAGGAATACGTGGAAGGCGCGGACGAGGGAGACATCCGCGTGATGATGCTCAACGGCGAGCCCATCGGCGCGATGCGTCGCAAGCCTGCGGCAGGTGATGCGAGGAGCAACGTGCATGCGGGGGGCACCGTTCACAAGCACGTGCTTTCGCCCCAGGAAAAGAAACTGTGCAAGAAAATTGGGCCCAAGCTGGTCGCCGACGGCCTGTACTTCGTGGGCCTCGATTTGATCGGCGGCAAGTTGATTGAAGTGAACGTGTTGAGTCCCGGGGGCATCGTCAACATCAACCGATTGAACAAAACCCGTCTCCAAGTCAAAATCTTGGACTGGATCGAGGACATGGTTCAGGACCGCAATTGGTCCGCCGAGCGTCGCAGTGCCTTCAAGTCGGCGGTCGCCAATGCGTAAGCTCACTTCTGAAGAAATCATTCGGTGCATCCAGGCCCGCGAGGAATTCGAGGCCGTCGCCACCGACACAGGATTGCGCATTCGGATTGGGCATTACGTCCCTTTCGTTGGCATGGCCATCCACGCCGGAAGCAAGATGCGCGAAGAACTGGAAGTCAAGTGCGCACTTGACGACTACCAGCGCTGGTACGAAGAAGATCCGGACACCGATGCCTTCATCGGCTCGATGCCCATTACCGTGGTGGGCACGGACAGCCGGTTCGCTTACGATTTGAACCGCGCGCCCGAGGACGCAGTGTATGCCGAAGCTTGGGGCCAAAAAGTTTGGCGACGAGCCCTTACCAAGAGCGAGAAAAACCGCAGCCTGGAAAGGCACACGCGGTTTTACGAGGTGGTCAAAGCGCTTTTGAAGGCCTTGACCGAAGATTTCAAAGGCGCCGTGGTGTACGACATGCACTCGTACAACAAGAACCGCTGGGACCGTCCCGTCCCCACGTTCAACTTGGGCACGGAACGACTCGACCCCAAATGGGAAGACGAAGTCAAGTCATTCGACGCCCTCCTCGGCGCGATGGAGCTGCCCAACGGCATCCCTTCCACCCACGGAATCAACGACGTTTTCATGGGACGCGGCTACAACCTCGCCTTCCTCTCCCGGGAATTTGACAACGTTCTTGTGCTCGCAACGGAAGTGGCCAAAGTTTACTGCGACGAAGACTCCGGCGGCCGATTTCCCCTGGTCGTTCGGGCCTTGGCGGAGGGCTTTCGGGAGGCCATTTTGGCCCATGCCAACGCCTTTGCCCTGAAGCACACCACGTGGAAAAGCAGCCCTTCGAACCACATGCTTCCGCCCGAGGCGCATTCTTCGGTCCAAGCCATCGATGCCAAGTTGTTCGCCTTGGTGCGCGATTTCGAGTTGCTGAACTACGTCAACCCGACGAACGCCCCGCAACAGAAGCGGCGATTCTTCGAGTCGCGCGGCACGGTGCAGCCCGACTTCACCTACCGTCCCATCAAGATTTCGCCGACGGACATGAAGCGTCAACTGCTTCGCCTCGAAGTCGAGCGCATTCACGACCCCTTGATCCGCCGATTGTACGAAGACGCCATCGAGGCCTACCTCGACAAGGTCGACCTGCTCGCCTCCCTTGGCACGTCCGCCTTCAAGTACAACAGTTTGCGGTACTATGGGCAGCCTTCGGAACAGGATTTGGCCAACGCGCGCTTCTTGTTGCACCTGCCGGAAGTCGAGAGCTTCAACCCGGTCAAACGCCTGAGCGTGGCTGACGCCAAGCAGGCCTTCCTCGAAGGCATGGAGGCATACGGATTCAAGGGGAAAGTGCAAGTCACCACCAAAATCGTGGCCGACGCCATGGTCGTCAACGCCGAGCAAAAGGTGCTGATTCGAAAGGGCGCCACGTTCCGGCCCAAGGAACTTCAATATTTGGTGCACCACGAAATTGGTGTGCACATGGTCACGACCATGAATGCCCGGATGCAGCCCCTGAAGTTGTTGCGCATCGGCACGGCCATGAGCACCAAGACCCAGGAAGGCCTTGCCGTCCTGTCCGAGTACCTCAGCGGCAACACCACCCTGCGCCGCTTGAAGGAACTTGCTGCGCGCGTGGTGGCCGTGGACATGATGGTTCGGGGGGCCGACTTTGTCGAAACCTACCGCCACCTCACCACGCAAGTCCACATGAAACCGGACGACGCATGGACCCTGACCACGCGGGTGTATCGCGGCGGCGGGTTCACCAAGGACCACCTGTACTTGCAAGGATTCCGGGAAGTCGTGACGCTTTGGAAGTCAGGCGCCGACCTCAGTCCTCTCTTGATCGGAAAGACGTCCATGGCGCATTACGAATCGCTGAGCGAGCTGATTCAGCGCGGCGTGTTGGACACTCCGACCTACCGCACGATGCCCATCATGATCCCGCAGATCGAGAAGAACGACCCAATCTTCGAGTACATCGTGAAGGGAATCCAGTAAGGTCCTAGCCTCAGGCCTCGCGGCGACCGGGATACACCTTCAGCGCCGCGGCCAAGCATTCGACCGCACGCTCAATGAGCGGCAAGTCGAGAACGTACGCAATGCGTACCTGCCGTGTGCCCGCTCCGGGCGTCGCGTAGAATCCCGTCGCAGGCGCCATCATGACGGTGTCGCCCTCGAGGTCAAAGTGCTCGAGCATCCATTGGCAAAACGCGTCGGAATTGTCAATGGGCAATTCGCACACCGCGTAAAACGCGCCGCCTGGGGTGGGCACCTTCACGCCGGGAATCGCCTGCAGTCCTGCGACCAGCACATTTCGGCGTGCCACGTATCGGTCGCGCACCTGCTCGAAGTAGGTGGCGGAAGTCTCGAGGGCCGCTTCGGACGCCACTTGAGCCAGCGTCGGAGGCGACAGTCGCGCCATGGCAAACTTCATCGCAGCCTTGCGCACCGCGCGGTTTTTGGTGACCATGGCCCCGATCCGAGCGCCGCACATGCTGTAACGCTTCGACACGCTGTCCACCAGCACCACGTTGTCCTCCAAACCAGGAAGCTGCATCACCGACTTGGGCGTGGCGCCGTCGTAGCAGAACTCCCGGTACACCTCGTCCGCGAACAAGTACAAGTCGTGGTCCTTGACCAACTGGGCCAACGCGTCGAGTGCTTCTGGAGCGTACACCGTGCCCGTCGGGTTGCCAGGGTTGCACAACAGAATGGCCTTGGTCTTGTCGTTGATTTTGGCCGCGAAGTCCACAATCGGCGGCAAAGCAAACCCTTCGTCGATGTGTGCCGTCACGGGAACGACCTCCGCACCAGCCATTTGGGCAAAGCCGTTGTAGTTGGCGTAGAACGGCTCCGGAATGATGACCTGATCGCCGGGATCAAGGCACGCCATGAAGGCAAACACCAACGCCTCCGAACCGCCCGTCGTCACCAAGATGTCGTCCGCGGCCACATCCACTTGAACCCTCTGGTAGTACTTCGCCAACCCCTCGCGGTAGGAGGCAAACCCCTCGCTGGGGCTGTATTCGATGACCGTTCGGCTGTCGTTGCGAACCGCATCCAGCGCCACCTGTGGCGTCTCGATGTCTGGCTGACCGATGTTGAGGTGAATCACACGCTTGCCCGCCTCCTTGGCTGCGGTGGCGAACGGCGCGAGTTTCCGAATGGGGCTGTCGGGCATGGCTTGCCCCTTGCGGCTGATGCTTGGCATGGATCAGAGGTTGAAATGCGGCAGCGAAGATAGGTCGAGCGCCATGGTGCGGTGCGGCCCAATGTCCGGGATGTCGTAGGTGTCGTTCAAATACCCAAACCCCATCCGCTCGTAAAACCCAAACGCCACCTCCCGGGCGTCGCACCACAGCACGTCCCGGCCTTGTGCGCGGACTTCGTGGGCGGCCCTGTGAATGATCGCGGCACCGGCGCCCCAACCCCGCACTTCAGGGAGCGTGCCCATGACCCGGAGCCGAAGATCGCGCCCCTCGGCCCACGGCACCGCCACCCGGTCGCAGTGCTGGTCAAAGAGCGAGCACGCCCCGACCAAGCGCCCTTCAAACCCCGGCACCTCGATGCCCCACGGCACGTCGCTCGCCACAAACGCCCCGAGATGCACCGCACCCGGCGTCTCGTCGAGGTCGATGACGCACACGTCGGGCGAAGGCTTGTGCGGCCACAACACGCGGTGCCGCAGTTCCCGGGTGCCGACCGCCGGAATGCGATGCACGACGACCTCCATCCGGCTCACGCGCACTGTGCTCATGACTTGAAGGCCTTTTCCCAGTCCCGGCGATCGCGTTTGGTCGGACGCCCCACCCCCTTGGGCCGGTCCTGTTGGGCCAGCCGAATCATCTCCAGCTTCTCGAGTTCCTCGGGTTTGGTCACGTCGCGAACGTGGTCCGGGACCAGCGCTGCCCCAACCCGACTGCGGGGAAACGACAAGACTTCGTACCGAAACCGCACCGCACCCTTGCGCACTTCGACGACCTCGCCGAGCTTCATCTCGCGGGCGGGCTTGACCGCCTTTTCGTCGACGTACACCTTCCCTTCTCGGCAATGTTGACTGGACATCGAACGCGTCTTGAACACCCGTATCGCCCACAAGTACTTGTCCACCCTCATGACGTCTTGACGTTGTGCGATGCGAGCGCGTTCAACACCTTTTGGCCCACTTCTCGCGAGGTGAACTCGTGCAATTCGGAGTCTCCACTAAGCATCCGTGCGGTCAAAATGAAGGTGTGAGCACGGACCGTGTTTCGGATGCTGTGGCTCGTGTACTGCGTGGCGTCCTTGAATTCCACCAAGACCGCACCGGCCATGTCGGCGAGCGCCCAGGAGCGGCATCGCACCGTCCGACCGATCAACTTGTCGCAGATGCGGATGCGTTGGGCGTCGACGGTGATTTGGGTTTCCACCAGGAGCAAGGCCGTGCCCAAGAGCCCCGCCAAGGGCAGCCAAGCAAGGTGATGCAGCGTCGCGAAGATGCCCGCGAAGAACAGCCCGGCAGCGGCCGGAATGTGCTGGAATTGCCGTCCCATGTTGAACGTGGTCACCTTTCAAAGGTAAAGCGCGTCTGGGCCGGCGCGAGCCGTCAAAGCTCGACAATCATCCCGATGGCCGGGAGAACAGCGCCTGTTGCCGTGGAGATGTATCGCGGGTCGTAGGACCCCGGGTTGGTAACCGACGGTATGGGCGTACCCGTGGCGGGATCCCGAACCACGTCCAGCTGCGCTGGCTGTGGGGGCGCGGCCCCGGTGAGGTTTTGGACATCCATGAACACGTCGAGGGACCAGGTGTCAAAGAACCACTTGCGATCCAGGCGCAAGTCAACCTGGTGGAAGGCGCCGTTGCGTTGCGTGTTGAGTTGGTCGTAATCCACCAAGGGCGCGTTGAACGTCTCCCAATTGGAAATCAGCAAACTCTGGTCCACGGCATAGGGCGTGTACGGCAATCCGCCGCTGAACAAGACGCGCGCGCCAAGCTCCCACCCGCTGTCCCACTTCTTTCCTCCGGTGAAGCTCACGATGTGGCGGTTGTCCCACGAACTGGGCACCCACGACTGGAGCATCAAATCGTCGCCCGGGTTGATGTACTCGCTCCGAACCAAGGTGTAGGCAAGCAAGCCGTAGTACCCCTGGTAGAGCCGTTGCTGGAGAAGCACCTCCATGCCGTAGGCTCGGCCTTCCGCATTGAACGTGACCTCCTCGTTTCCAACCACCCCGAAGTCCGCCCCGAGGTTCGCCAAAGCCACACCCGAAGACGCGCTTGCCGGAGAATTCACGTACCCCTTGTAAAAGCCCTCGACCGAGACGGCCGCATTGCGTTCCGCGAGTTCGCGGCGCACCCCCATCACCACTTGACGGTTGGTCGTGTAAGACAAATCCTCACGCCAATTCGTCAACGTCATGGACGTGCTGTCCGCCCCCATTCCCGCGTAGCCCAGGATCGTGTAGGCGGGCAATTGGTGGTAAATGCCGGTGTTGGCGTTCCAGGTCCATCCCGGTGCAAACGACCAACTCGCCGACACACGCGGGCTGAACTGGTCGAGTGGGTTGGCCAGCGCCGAGGAATTGGCGGGGTCGGTGAGGTCTTCTGCCACGTCGAGCAACGCCGCGCCGTCGACGCGAACCCCTCCCGAGAGCGTCAGTCGGTTTTCCAAGAGGGCGCGAGAGGCTTGGGCGAAGGCGCCGAATTTGGCCATCTTGAAATCCGACCCAAAAACCACCTCCTGCTGCCCCACCTGCGGAACGAAGACTGTGTTGCGGGTGGCGTTGTTGTACTTGGCGTATTCCGCGCTCACCCCGCCGCTGACTTTCCAGCCGTTGTCCAGCGAACGCATCCGCTCCGCACGCGCCTTGTTCTCGATTTCTTGGCTCACGTAGTCCTGCGTCCGAGGCAACGTCACGTCGTTGTCGACGTGCTTGTAGGACGTGTTGTTGAGCATGTTTCTGCTCAACACGAAGGTCCACTTGCCGTCGTCCATGTACCGATCCCACTTGACCCCTTGCATGTAATTCCACTGCTCAGAGACGGGCAAAACGTCGAGGATGGCCACCTGATTGAGGTAATCCTGCGCGCTCGTGTCGGAGGCCAAACCCAAATTCAATTCGAAGTCGTCCAACGCCCCCAAACCCAGCACCGTGACCGCGTTTCGGTCGTCGGGACGCCACGTCCACTTGTATTGGTAGTCGTTGTAGATGGGCAAGAACGGCAGGCCGATCACTTCGAACAACAACTGCAAGTAGCTGCGTCGTGCGCTCACAATCAAGCTGCTGTTTTCGCCCGTCGGCCCTTCCAACGTCACGCCCAAATCACTCGTCCCGACCACCGCGTTCGCCGTCCATTGATCGGTTCGCGGGTCCTTGAACCGAAACTCCATCACGCTGCTCAGTGCGTTTCCGCGGGCAGCTGGAAACGCCCCGGCATAGAAATCCACGCCCTCCACGAGGTCCACGTTGATCATCCCAACCGGCCCTCCGCTCGCACCTTGCGTCGCGAAGTGGTTGATGTTGGGGATTTCAATGCCGTCGAGGTAAAAGCGGTTCTCGTTGGGCGCGCCGCCCCGAATGACGATGTCGTTCCGGAAACTCGGAATGGCCGCCACGCCCGGGAGCGAGCGAAGAGCCCGGCTGATGTCGCGCCCCCCACCCGGGTTGCGCTTGATCTCGTTGGTGCCAATGCTTCGCACACTCAGCGGAGCCTCTTCCACGGTGGCACGCGATTCGGCCACCACCTCCGCGGCATCGACGGCAACGGCGGATTCGCTCAACGACACATTCACCACCGCTGGACGGGCGGGCGTGGTCTCGATTTCAAACACCGTCGCAGGCGTGTACCCAAGAAACGAGACCACCACGTTGTGCACCCCCGATGGAACGCCTTCCAAGCGGTAGTTGCCGTCGAGGTCTGTGGCCGTGCCGCTGGTTTCGCCCTGCAACACCACCGCTGCGAACGGCAACGGATCGTTGGTGACGGCGTCCACCACCTTGCCCAAAATCACACAGCGGCCGCCGTCGGCGGTTTGGCCCCACGAGGACAGAGCCGTCCCGAGCCACAAGGCACAAAGGACCCAAATTCGAGCATCAAGCGTTCTATTCACGACACAAAGTTCATCGGTTCTTGGGCTTGACAACCCTGACAAAACCGGTTTTGTTCGTTCGCCAACGCGAAAAAAGCCTCAACCCAAATCAAGGTCGAGCGCCTTGCGCAACTTGTCGAGCGCCGGGTTCTTTTCAACCATCAGGTCGTACCGGTCTTTGTCTGACAAAAACGCCTTCTTCTCCTCCATCGCCTGCTCCTTCATTTCGAGGTGCAATTCAAGTTGGGCGTTTTTCAGTGCCGTTTTAAGGTAGACCAAAACCTCGGTCCGCAACCCGTCCATTTGTTCGCGCTGGAGCGGGTTGTTCACGGCGTACACTACCTGGCTCCCTCTCAATTCGGGTACGCCGAGCGACATCGTCGCCACAAGAGCGATGCGGTCGTCCGTTCGAAGCTTTTCCACGAACCCTGCCCACGCCTCCTCCAAATCCTTCGGCGTCACTTCGTGTGCCCACGTGGGGTCGATGAGCGCGCCAGGAGTGGGCTCCACCGCGTCTTCGGCGGCCTTGGCTTTGATGCCTCCGGTGGGAGCGACCACCGCTTGCTTGGCCTTTCGCAACCCCGCCGCGCGTGGCGCCTTGGCCGCGGGAACCGCCGAAGCAGGTGCGGGCGCCGAGACTTGATCGGCGGCAGGAGTTGGTGCAAGCGCGGCTCCTGTTTCGGGAGCAGGTTGAACGGCCGCAGGGGCAGGGGCAGGGGCAGGGGCCGGGTCTGGTGCTGGATCCGGGGCAGGCACCGAGGCCGGGGCCGAGGCCGGTACTGGATCCGGAGCGGTGGCGAGTGCCACGGGCTGCGGCGTGGGCGGCGCGGGAACCGCAGCGGAGCTGTCGACCGCACGAGGCGGCATCAACCCTGCGTCAGGGCTTTTTTTTTTCAGCGCTTCGTGCGAGCAAATCTGCATGAGCGCCAACTCCACGAGCAGCCGTTGATGTTGCGAGCCTCGGTACTGGACGTCCGCTTGGTTCAACACGTCGAGGCCGCCCACCAAGAAGAACAGGTCCGCGCGGGACGCTTGGTCCTGGAATTTGGCCTTGACGTCGTCCGTGGCCTCCACAAGTTTGAGGGTCTGTGGGTCACGGCACACCATGAGGTTGCGCAAATGGTTGGCCCAGCCCGTGATGAAGTGGTGGGCGTCAAACCCGCGCGCCATGACGTCGTTGAAGAGCAACATGGCACCGGGGATGTCGCTCGCGAGGGCTTGGTCCGTCAGCGTGAAGTACGTGTCGTGGTCGAGCACGTGAAGCTGCTCTGTCACGGCCTGGTACGTGAGGTTCTTTCCGGCAAACGCGACGAGTTGGTCAAACATGGACAACGCGTCACGAAGGGCCCCATCTGCTTTTTGGGCGATGACATGAAGGGCCTCTTCCTCGGCGTTCACCCCTTCCTGCGCCGCGATGTGCTGGAGGTGAGCCACGGCGTCGGGCACCGTGATGCGGTGGAAGTCGAAGATTTGACACCGAGACAAAATCGTCGGCAGAATCTTGTGCTTCTCGGTGGTGGCCAAAATGAACACCGCGTGCGCCGGCGGCTCCTCCAACGTTTTCAAGAACGCGTTGAACGCGGCCTGACTCAGCATGTGAACCTCGTCGATGATGTACACCTTGTACTTGCCTTGTTGGGGCGGGATGCGCACCTGGTCGACGATGCTTCGGATGTCCTCCACCTTGTTGTTGGAGGCCGCATCGAGCTCAAACACGTTGAACGACATCGCCTCGTCTTGCACGTCGAAGCCGTTGATGGCCCGGGCGAAAATCCGCGCAGACGTGGTCTTCCCCACCCCGCGTGGACCGCAGAACAAATAGGCCTGAGCAATCTGCCCCGACGCGATGCTCTGCTGCAGCGTTTGGGTGATGCCAGATTGCCCCACCACCGCATCCCAAGCCTTGGGGCGGTACTTTCTGGCGCTGACGAGGTAGGGCTGTTTGCTCATGAGATTGCGAATATCGCGCGCGCTGACGTGGAAGCCCAAACGCGGTTATTCACAACGCATCCTCATCTTTGGGCTCGAGGGTGTTGGTTTTCAGAAGGCTTCGACGTACTTTTGCGCCCCATTAATTAACAACGTTCACATGAACCGTTACGAAACTGTTTTCATTATGACTCCCGTGCTGTCTGCTGAGCAGGTGGCGGAAACAGTGTCGAAGTTCCGTGCATTCGTGACTGACAAGGGCGGCAAGATCGTCCACGAGGATGCATGGGGATTGCGGAAGTTGGCGTACCCCATCCAGAAGAAGTCCACGGGCTTCTACCACTTGATGGAGTTTGAAGCTGACCCCTCCACAATCTTGCCTTTCGAGACTGAGTTCCGTCGGGACGAGCGCATCATCCGCTTCCTCACGACGAAGATGGAGAAGCATCACATCGCGTACGCCGAAGGCCGCCGCGACAAGTCTAACCGCCAAGAAGCTGCCCCTGCAGAAGCAGAAGGCAACGCTGAGGCTTAATCTCTCTCGTTATGGCAGACAAGAAAGTTCGCTACCTGAACCCCATCGACATCGAGACGAAAGCTGAGCGTTACTGCCGCTTTCGCAAGAAGGGCATCAAATACATCGATTACAAGGACGCCGACTTCCTGTTGATGTTGTGCAACCCTCAAGGCAAGATTTTGCCTCGTCGCTTGACCGGCACCAGCTTGAAGTACCAGCGCAAAGCAGCACAGGCCATCAAAAAGGCCCGTCACTTGGCGTTGATGCCTTACGTTGCTGACAACCTCCGTTAATTCCCATTGCCATGAACATCATTCTCAAGCAAGACGTGGAATTGCTCGGCAGCAAGTTTGACGTGGTGACCGTCAAGGACGGATACGCACGCAACTTCCTCATCCCTCAGGGCTTGGCTGTGGCAGCGACCGCATCCAACATGAAGGTGAACGACGAGGTGATTCGCCAGCAAGCGCACAAGGCGGTTAAGGCCAAAGAAGCTGCGCAAGCCATCGCCGAAAAGCTCGAAGGCTTGAACCTCAAGCTCGGAGCCAAGGCCGGCGAAAGCGGAAAGATTTTCGGTTCCGTCAACTCGATTCAGTTGGCCGACGCCATCCAAGGTGCAGGCTACGACATCGAGCGCAAGCAGATTTCTCTTGCCGACGACACCATCAAAGAACTCGGCTCCTACGAAGCCACGGTCAAGCTCCACAAGGAGGTGATTGTTACGGTGAAGTTCGAAGTCGTGGCCGAGTAAGACTCGCGCCCAACACACCTAAGAAGCCCCGCCACCGAGCGGGGCTTTTTGATGCCCGCAAATCGCCTTTCGATGCGGCACACCCCGCCCCTACCTTTGCGCCATGACCGCGTTCAAACTGAACAGTCCCTTTCAACCGACCGGGGACCAACCCGAGGCCATTCGCCAATTGGTTGAAGGGGTGAACGACGGCACGGCGCACCAAGTGCTGCTTGGAGTGACAGGCTCAGGCAAGACCTTCACAATGGCCAACGTCATCGCCGAAACCCAGCGCCCCACCTTGGTTCTCAGCCACAACAAAACCCTGGCCGCGCAGCTGTACAGCGAGTTCAAGTCGTTCTTTCCCGACAACCTCGTGGAGTATTTCGTCAGCTACTACGACTACTACCAGCCCGAGGCCTTCATTCCGGCCTCCAACACGTACATCGAGAAGGACCTGCAGATCAACGACGAAATCGAGAAGCTTCGGCTCTCTGCGACGTCGGCCTTGCTCAGCGGACGCCGGGACGTGATTGTCGTGGCGAGCATCAGTTGCATTTACGGAATCGGCAACCCGGTCGAGTTCCACAAAAACGTGCACGAGTTGAAGGTCGGTCAACGCATCACCCGAAACGACTTGCTCCACCGACTTGTCACCAGCCTGTACAGCCGGGCAGTTCACGACTTCCGGCGCGGGAACTTCCGGGTGAAGGGAGACACCGTGGACGTGCATTTGGCCTACGCCGACCACGCGGTTCGCATCGAGTTTTGGGACGACGAAATCGAACGCCTGTCCACCATCGACCCTGAATCGGGTCAGGTGCTTCACTCTTTCGACCAGTTCACCATCTACCCCGCCAACCTCTTCGTGAGCAGCAAGGAAACGACGGATGCGGCGGTTTGGGAGATTCAACAAGACCTCGAAAAGCAGAAGGCCTTCTTCAACGAGCAAGCGCATTTCTTGGAGGCCAAACGACTCGACGAACGCACCCTCTACGACCTCGAGATGATCAAAGAGATCGGGTTCTGCTCGGGCATTGAGAACTACTCTCGCTACTTCGACCGCCGTCAACCGGGCGAGCGACCGTTCTGCCTCCTCGACTACTTCGCCAAGGACTTCCTGGTGGTGATCGACGAGAGCCACGTGACCGTGCCGCAGATTGGCGCCATGTTCGGCGGGGACCGGTCGCGCAAGGTCAACTTGGTGGACCACGGATTCCGGCTTCCGTCCGCCTTGGACAACCGCCCGCTGACCTACGAGGAGTTCGACAGCATCGTCAACCAAACCATTTACGTCAGCGCCACCCCTGCGGACTTCGAGCTCGAACGCGCCGAAGGCGTCGTCGTCGAGCAGGTGATCCGGCCCACGGGGTTGCTGGACCCGCCGATCGAGGTGCGGCCCTGCGACAACCAAGTGGACGACTTGGTGGTGGAGATTCGAAAGACGCTTGCCAACGACGAGCGGGTGTTGGTGACGACGCTGACCAAACGCATGGCCGAGGAACTGACGAAGTACCTCGACCGCTTGAGCATCAAATGCCGGTACATCCACTCCGACGTCAAGACCTTGGACCGGGTGGAGATTCTGCGCGAGTTGCGGGACGGCGCCATTGACGTGCTCGTGGGCGTCAACCTTCTTCGCGAAGGATTGGACTTGCCGGAGGTGAGTCTCGTGGCCATCATGGATGCGGACAAAGAGGGATTTTTGAGGAGCAACCGAAGCCTGACCCAAACCGCCGGGCGCGCTGCACGAAACGTCAACGGCCGCGTGATCATGTACGCCGACAAAGTGACCGACAGCATGGCGGCCACAATCGAAGAGACCGCACGTCGGCGCGACAAACAAGTCGCCTACAACGACGCTCACGGTTTGGCCCCCCAGCAAATCCGCAAGGAAAAACGCACGCTGTTTGAGCAGAGCGAATCGGTCTCGAACCGCCCCAAGAACTACGCAGCAGAACCGGACCAAGTTCCGTTGGCCGCAACCGACCCGGTGGTGCAATCCATGTCCCTTGCAGACCTCGACAAGCTCCTCGCCAAAACCAAACGCGACATGGAACGTGCGGCGAAAGCCATGGAATTCATGGAGGCTGCGAGACTCCGTGACGAACTCCATGCCCTTGAAGGGCGTCGCAAGCAAGCGTCAAAGTAACTTCGACGCATGAAAAACCACTGGGGAAAACTGCTCTGGGTGTTGGGGATTGGGGGCATCCTTGCTTCGTCCTCGTGCAGTGGGGAGCAAGAGGCGGTGGCATCCCCTGACCCGGCGGGCACGTCGTGGCCCCAGACGCCCTTTGAAGTCGTCTCCGCAGCCGTCGAAGACGACGTGCTTCAAACCGTCGTGAGGTACGGCGGGGGATGCGGTGAGCACGCGTTCACGTTGGAAGCCGACGGTCCGCTGATGAAAAGCCTTCCACCCAAGCAACCCCTACGCTGGGTGCATCGTTCTCCCGGCGACCCCTGCCGGGCCTTGATTTTGGACACCTTGACGTCCGACCTCACCGCATTCCGAGGTTCACCTCACGGAACCACCGTGTTGGTGCTCTCGGGATGGGAAGGCTCCTTGATTTACACCTACCGCTGAACCCTTTCGAAATGAAAAACCCCCTTGTCCTGCTTTCCCTCGCCCTGTTGTGGTGGATGTCCCCCAATTCGCTGGAGGCCCAAATCACCTACGGCGGAAGTCCCCTCCTCTCAGGCGTTCGGCCCGCAGCCGAAGTGCTTCCGGCCTTGGACCGGGAGGCGCTGGCGCAGGAAGATCTTGTGACCGACCGCTTCAAGGAGGCGCCGTGGCGTTTTGGGGTGGAACACGACGTGGCCTGGTCTGCCGTGACGCACGGGGCGTGGACGATGGAGGGTCCGTGGCGGGTGTGGCGCATGGCGGTTGCCGCGCCCGGTGCCACGGGACTTTCCGTTCAGTTTGGCACGTACGACGTGCCGAAGGGAGGCGTGTTGTTCTTGCATTCGGCCGACGGGGAGCACGTGCTTGGCGCCCTCGACCACCGCAACGTCAAACCTTGGGGCGGACTCGCCACCGGCGTTGTGCCGACCGACGAGCTCGTGGTGGAGTACCGCCAGCCGCTCACCCTCGCCGCCCTTCCTGCCCTTGAAATCAGCCAGGTGGTTCAAGGATACCGTGCGCTGAGCGGGTGGCCTCACGACGGCGAACGCGGTCCGTTTGGCAACAGCGGCGATTGCAACATCAACGTGAACTGCCCGGAAGGCGCCACGTGGGCCACGGAAAAACGCAGTGTGGCGTTGATCGTGCAAGGCGGCTTCGCGGTTTGTTCTGGCGCCCTGGTCAACAACACCTTGAACGACGGCACGCCCTACTTTTTGACGGCGAACCACTGTTTGGGCAACCCTGGAAACTGGGTCTACTACTTCAACCACGAATCCGCGACCTGCTCCGGCAACTCCGGCCCCACCAACCAAAGCATCAGCGGCGGCACCTTGCTGGTCAACAGCGGCCAATCCGACGTGGCCTTGATTGAATTGAGCCAAACTCCTCCGGCCGCCTTCAACGTGCAGTACGCAGGATGGGACGCAACCGGGGCAATTCCCGCAAGCGCGGTCGGCATCCACCACCCCTCCGGCGACGTGAAAAAAATCTGCTTCGAAGACGACAGTCCTTCGCAGCAGCAAGCTGGGGGCGCCGCGGTTTGGTACATCAACGAATGGGAGCTTGGCGTGACTGAAGGAGGGTCGTCTGGCTCCCCGTTGTTCGACCAAAACCACCGCGTCATCGGTCAGCTGTACGGCGGGGCCGCGGCGTGCACGGGAAGCGTGAACAACGGGCAAGCGGATTGGTACGGCAGATTCAACGTAAGCTGGGGATTGGGACTGGCCGAGTATTTGGACCCGGCAGGGACCGGCACGGAAGTTTGGGACGGCTTCCCGGACGGGGCCGTCAGCTTTGAAAACGACGCCGGCGTCAACATCACCGGCGCGCCGGAGAGCGTGCTTTGCGGTGTGGAGGACGTGACCATTGAAGTGACGGTCACCAACACCGGCACCAACACGTTGACGAGTTGCATGCTCGAATACAGCGTCAACGGCGGCCCGACCCAACAGCAGTCGTGGGCCGGATCCTTGGAGCAATACGAAACCGACGTCGTAACCCTCCCCCCCTTCCTTTCGCAAGGCGGAACCAACACCGTGGAGGTGAATGTGATTACGCCCAACGGCGTCGCCGACGACAACGCCCTCAACAACACCACGACCGTGGAATTCACGTCGTACGAAGGCCCGACCTACACCTACACCCTGACCCTGGTCTTGGACGACTACGGCAGCGAAACGACGTGGACCGTGAAGCGTTTGGGCCAAACCCTGTACGAAGGAGGCCCCTACCAAGACAACTTGAACGGCGAGGTCGTCGTCGAAGAATTCTGCTTGGAGGAGGTCTGCTACCTCTTCCGAATCGAGGACAGCTACCAAGACGGCATCTGTTGCGATTTTGGGGAGGGAAGTTGGACGTTGACCGACCCCAACGGCGACGTGGTGGACTCGGGCGGGGCGTTTGGGGCGGCGGACCAAGTTCAATTTTGCCCGGACGAATCGTTGGGTGCCGAAACATTCACCACGCCTGACCTCGTGGCGTTTCCGGTTCCGGCTTCGGAGGAGGTGACCGTGGTTTGGCCTGCGGCGAGCGGGACGGCCGTGGTGCGGGACATGGTGGGGCGTGCGGTCCTCGAAATGCAAGTACGCAACGCCCAGACCTCCTGGCACACGTCCGCCTGGGCGGAAGGCACGTACCTGGTCGAATGGCGCGGAACGGCAGGCCAAGTCCAGCTCACGAAGATTGTGGTCACCCGGTAACCGATGCTGTTGTCCCTTCTCGGCGCGGGCATCCACGTGGTTTGGGCGTGGCGCTGGGACCGCGTGAGCATGGGCGCACGCTCGACGTGCGACGCGACGCCTGTTGCGAATCGAGAAGTGTCGTGCGACGTTGTGACTTGCTTCCACAACGAAGAGGCCCACGTTGCGGGCTATGCTTCGGCGATTCGGCCTGTCCTGGACGAGGCAGAATCGCGAGGAATGCGTGTTCACCTCGTGGCCGTCAACCACGGAAGCACCGACCGCACGCGCGAATTGCTCGAGTCCGAGGCGGCTCGTGACCCAAGGTGGGCTGTGCTGGACGTGCCGCGAACGCGCCCCGGGAAAAAGGAGGCCCTCGCAGCCGGCATTGGGGCTGGAACCTCGGACGTCGTCGCCCTGCTCGACGCAGATTGCCGACCGCTGGACCGGCGCTGGCTCGCCGTCGTGGCCGAGGGCGCAGGCGACGTCTGGGATGTCCTCGTGGGCATCGGCTTTCCCGAATCCGGACCTCAGGCAAATCGAGGGCTGCTCGGCCGACTTCAACGGCTCGAAGCACGACGCTTGGCCCACCAAGCAGCCGGAGCAGTGCGCGCCAAGAAACCGTTTCTGGCGTTTGGGCGCAACTTGGCCTTCACCCGTGCGACGTGGGATCACGTTGGCGGCTTCAAATCCCACGCCCACGTGCTTTCTGGCGACGACGATTTGTGGCTTCAAGAGGCGGCGAGAAGCGGCGCTCGGGTTGCCACTCAACTCGACCCATGCGCCCAAACCGCGTCGTCTTGGCCCTCATCCTGGGTTGCCTGGCGACGTCAGAAATCCCGGCACTTCACGGCAAGCTCCGCCTACCCTCGACCCCTTCAATTCCGACTCGCGTTGCCGACCCTGGCGACGTTGCTCTTGACGGCAGGGGTTGTCCACAATCCTTCGGGGACATCCGTTGGTCTCGCCGCGTTGGCATTGATGGCACGCACGCTTACCTTCGGATTGTTCTTGCACCACGCCGGGCAGCCGTGGCGCGAAGCGTGGGAACTTGTCATGGATCCCGCGGTGAGCGCCTTCCGAGGCTGGGCGTGGTGGAAAGGCGCAACCTCTGAATCGACCACATGGAAGTGAATCCCAACCTCTCCGAAAAAGCGCAGTACGACTACGCGCTGGTGCTTCGTGCCACCAAGGAGAAGGACCAAAAAGCGTACGCGGAGCTCATGCAGCGGTACGAAGGTGCCATCTTCCACCTGATCAACCGAATGGTGTTCAGCCAGGACGACGCCGAGGATTTGACCATCGAGACGTTCACCAAAGCCTTCAAGAAACTTCCACAATACACCCCGGCCTTTGCCTTTTCAACTTGGCTGTTCAAGATTGCTTCCAACCACACCATCGACTTCATTCGGAAGAAGCGCATCAACGCCCTGTCGCTTGACCGTGGGTTCACCAACGAAGACGGCGACCGGATGGAAATCAGCGTCAAGGACGACGGCCTCGACCCCATGGAAGCCCTTCAAAAGCAGGAACGAGTGGAGAAGATGCGGGAGGTTGTGGCGCAATTGAAAGACCGGTACCGCCGCCTCGTCGAGCTCCGGTATTTCGAGGAACGGAGCTACGAAGAAATTTCCGAGGAGCTCGACTTGCCCCTTGGCACGGTCAAGGCCCAGCTTTTCCGGGCACGCGACATGATGGCCAAGATTCTCGAAACTTCCCGCGAAACGATTTGACGTGGCGACCATGACGGCACGCGACGTCGTTCTACCCCATTTCCCCGACCTCACCAAACGTCAGCTGGAACAGCTCGACGCTTTGGCCTCCACGGTTTGGGAGTGGAACCAGCGCATCAACGTCATTTCCCGCAAAGACCCGCACGTGATGGAACGGCATGTACTGCACAGTTTGGGAATCGCCAAAGTTCTCCGATTCGAACCCGGTTCTGCGGTCCTCGACGTCGGAACCGGAGGTGGCTTCCCGGGCTTGCCTCTGGCCGTGTTGCATCCCGACACGAACTTCGTGCTGTGCGACAGCATTGGAAAGAAAATCAAGGTCGTTCAAGCGGCTGCTGAAGCGGCAGGCGTCGCCAACGTACGTGCCTTGCATGCCCGTGCTGAGGAGGTGGACGGACAATACGACTTCGTCGTGAGCCGCGCAGTCACCCGCATGGCCCCGTTCCTGTCGTGGATCAAAGGAAAAATTGCCCCTGCCTCGCGCCACACCTTGGCCAACGGAGTGCTTTACTTGAAAGGAGGAGATTTGACGGAAGAGCTCAGCGAGGTGAAGCAACCCACCGCCGTCTCGCCTTTGACGACGTGGTTTTCAGAACCGTTTTTCGAAACGAAGGCCGTGGTGCACGTGGACCTCAGCGCAGAGAGCTAAGCATTTCGCCCCGGCAGATTGGGGAAAAAGAAGAGGGCCCAAGGGCCCCCTCCGTAACCTGCAAGAAAATTGAAACCAACATGGCCGATGACCATGTCGGTAAGCAAGACGAAAGTCGATTCCGAGGGTTGCCTGCTTTTTTGAGAAAAAATCACCGACGGGACCTTCAATTACACAACTCCTTGTTTGAGAGGTGATTAGAAACTGAATTTGTACCCAACACCTCGTATCGAATGAAAGTGGACGGGGGTTTTGGGGTCCTTTTCGAAGGTTTTTCGGAACGCCAAAATGAAGTTGTCGATGGTCCGAGTGGAGGGCAAGATGTCGTATCCCCAAACCAATTGAAGGATGTCTTCCCGGCTCACAACCTCGCCCTCTCTTCCTATCAGAAGTTTCAATAGCATGGCTTCGCGCTTGGAAAGCTTGCGCGCGGTGCCGTCTTGGGCGGTGGCTTCAAACGCCAAAAAGTCGACGTGGCCTGATCCGATGGTGGCCTCCCGCAACTGAGTCCAGGCGTCGGAAGGGGTTTGGTCGATCAAGCGGTCCAAACGCAACAGCAGCTCCTCCATGAGAAACGGCTTGCCGAGGTAATCGTTGGCTCCCAACTTCAACCCCTCCACGCGGTCAGGCCCCTCGTTGCGCGCCGTGAGGAACAGGATGGGCGTGTCGATGCCCTCCAGCCTCGCTGTTCGGCACACTGCAAACCCATCCATTCCCGGCATCATAACGTCGAGAATGGCCGCCGCAAACCGTTGGTTGCGAAGCGCTTCCAGCGCATCTGGGCCGTTGCCCACCTCCACCACCTTGTGGCCTTCCCCCTTCAAATTCAACGACAGCATTTGACGCAACGAGGGGGTGTCCTCGGCGAGAAGCAAACGCGCGGCGGTGGGGTTTGGTTGTACTTTTGACATGATGGACGACGCAAAGATGACGCGGCTTCGCGAGATAGGAAACAACACCATTGCTGAAGCCTTGGGGATGGAAATCACCGAGGTCGGCGAAGGCGTGGTTCGTGGGAAATTGCCGGTCGATGCTCGAACACATCAACCCTACGGTTTGTTGCATGGCGGCGCGAGCGTGGTGCTCGCAGAGACCCTTGGGAGTGTCGGTTCGCATGCGCTTGTGGAAGCTTCGGGCAAGGGTGCCGTGGGCATTGAGGTCAATGCCAACCACGTGAAAGGTGTGCGTTCTGGATGGGTGCACGGCGTCGCCACGCTGGCGCACCGTGGTGGCAGGTTGCACGTTTGGAACATTGAAATCCACGACGACGAAGGAGACTTGGTTTGCACGTCTCGCCTCACGGTCATGATTGTGCCACGCCGTGACTGAAACGTTTTTTGACGACGCGCCTCGTGCTGCAGCCAAGGTCAATTCAGCAGCGACTACGGAGCCGATGCTTTGGTGGAGGCCTCCGGGTCACACCGACGTGTTCACCTTGATCCCGGACGCCAGCGGTACCTCCACGTTTCACTTCGCTCCGTTCGATGTAGCCGGTGGCGCCCCAGAAATTTCGTGGAGAGGACACGCGGTGCGCACCACGCCTCCCGCACCGGGCACCCTCCCACACATTTCTACCCCGACCATGCCGGACACCACCCGTGCGGAGCACGTGGGTAACGTTGAAGCAGCCTTGGCCGCCATTCAAAGCGGGGCAATCGACAAGGTGGTGGTCTCCCGAACGCGTGTTTCTGAAGACGCCGCTGCCCCGGAATTGGCCTTCACAAACCTGTGCACGCTTCATCCTCACGCGCTCGTCTACCTCATGCATCACCCCGTCGAGGGCACGTGGTGCGGCGCCACGCCTGAACTGTTGCTCCGCGCTCAGCAGCACGATGTGGACACGGTGTCGTTGGCAGGAACCCGCAGGAAGGGGTCGGACGAGGCTTGGACAGACAAAGAGCGTCATGAGCAGCAAGTTGTCACGGATCACGTGCTGGAAGTCTTGGACAAACTCGGCGCGGAAGACATCAACCAAGACGGCCCACGTGACAAACGCTACGGAGAATTGGTTCACCTGGAAACGCGCATTTCAGCTCGCTACCCAGGCGACCTTCACGCCTTGGCCAAAGCGCTTCACCCCACCCCTGCCGTTTGTGGGCGACCCGTGGAGGCCGCGGCCAACTTCATCCGGACCCAAGAGCGGCACAACCGAACCTACTACGCGGGTTTTCTTGGTTGGTCTTCCCCCTTGGGCTGCGCGTATTACGTCAATTTGCGTTGCGCACATTGGGCTGAAAACGGCGTGGCGCTGTTTGCCGGTGGTGGCATCGTGCAGGGTTCTGTCCCGGAAAGCGAATGGTCAGAGACCGAGGCCAAACTCCAAAGCATCTCCCCCGCCTTCCAAGGCTGAGCACCCCGTACCTTCGTGGCATGCACATGAGCAGCTCGCATCCTGCGGCCGCCGTTTTTGCGGCGGTGCTGGCCGAACAAGGCGTGCGGCACGCGGTCGTAAGTCCCGGCTCACGCAACGCACCGCTGGTGCTCGCATTGCACCACGAGCCCGCCATCCAAGTGCACGTGAGCATCGACGAACGGTCGGCGGCGCACCACGCACTCGGCCTTGCGCTGGCCACGTGGAGCCCGGTTCCGGCTGTGTGCACCTCCGGGACGGCTGCACTCAATCACGGCCCAGCCTTGGCCGAGGCGTTCCACGCCCGCATTCCCCTTCTCAGCATCACGGCCGACCGACCCGCCGACGTGGTGGGACGAGGTCACGGACAATCGATCGCCCAGGCGGGCGTGCACGCGGCGCACACGGTGCACCACGACGTGCTCGACGAGTCGTGCATGGACCTCGCAGAATTGACAAGACGTGCGCGCCGCGCAGTGCGCCTCGCCCTCGAAGGTGGCCCCGGCCGAAGCGCAGGACCCGTTCACCTCAACGTGCCTTTCGAAGAACCCCTTTACGACCTCGCCCCGGCCCCAACCCTTCCTGCGTCCTCCGTTGATGCGCCAAATCTCGAGACGTCCTCCAACCCGCATGTACTTCCCGTTCCGCAAAAGCTTCGGGAGGCAATCGACCGAGGTCGCGTCGTGGTGTTGGCCGGGCCGCGCCCCGTGATGGCGGCTCGCTCGGCTTCGGCCCACCTCCAGGTCAATTTGCCGTGCCTCGCAGAACGCGGTAGCGGGGTCACTGGACCTTGCGTCGTGTACGGCGCCGAGCGCGTGCTGCAAAACGGCGCCTGGCCTGAAGCACTCCAGCCCGAGGCCGTGTTGACCCTGGGACTCCCGCCCATGTCGAAAGCACTTCGAAACGCCATGGACGGCATTCCCCATTGGCACGTTGGCGAAGACCTCGACGCAGAGGGGACGGGATGGGACGTTTGGGGCACGATGCAAGGCTCTGCGCCTGCCAAGGTGCTTTCCTTGTCGTCCCCTGCATGGCAACTTCAGGCGTGGACTCACGTGAAGACGCATTTGCACAAACTGACGACCGCCTACGAAGGCAATTGGAGTGATCTGATGGCTTGGAAGATCTTGGTAGGCACCTGGACGACTTGGAGTGAACAAGACCGACCGACTGGCCTGCACGTGGCCAACAGCGCATCCGCTCGTTACGCCCAATGGTTGAATGTCGACGAGGGCTGCCAGGCACAGGCCTCTTTTCATGCCAACCGAGGCGTGGCTGGAATCGACGGATGCACGTCCACCGCGCTGGGCTGGCACGCAGGGCGGCACGACTCAAACAAGCCCGCCACAACGTGGCTCGTCACGGGAGACGTGGCGTTTCACTACGACTCCAACGCCTTTTTGGCGGAGCCCTCTTTGCAGCGTCAAGGACTGAAGGTGGTGGTGATCAACAACGGCGGCGGAGGCATTTTCCGCTGGCTTCCGGGAACGCAACACGGCGAGGTGTTTCATCGGCATTTTGAAACACCCCCCGCCCGGCCCGTGGCCTCGGTGGCCCAAGGCGCCAACGCGAAGTACCTCCTCGCCACGTCGGCGGCTGAATTGGCAAGCGCCCTTGAACACGCGCGTGACGAAGAAGGTTTGGTCATGGTGGAAGTCGTGACTCCCAACGTGGACAGCGCGGATGCGGTCACGACTTACCTTGAATCTTGCCGAATACCACTCGATCCTAACTCCAAATAAAACAACCTAATCTGTTGTTTTATAACAAACTAAACAAATTGAACCTGTGAAGTCCTGGATCCAAGCCGCGCGACTCCGAACCCTCCCCTTGGCGGTTACGTGCGTCCTTTTGGGGGCAGCCCTTGCGCACGCTGAGGGATTGGATTCGGCCGGCATGGCAAGGTTTTGGTCGGTCTTTGCAGGGGCACTTGCCACGGTGACCTTGCTCCAAGTCTTGGCCAATTTCGCCAACGACTACGGGGATTTCACCAAAGGGACCGACACCGCGGCGGGGCGAAACGACCGCGCACTCGCCTCGGGCGCGATCCCCGTTGCTTCCATGAAACGCGCCTTGGGGATCACGGCCCTTCTGGCCCTGCTCACCGGCATCGCCACCCTGATTGTGGCGTTTGTTCCAGGGGCGATCTCAGGAACCGAAGGCGGCAACTTGGACGCGGCTCGCATGGGGCTTTTGGGCGCACTTGGCGTCGCAGGTATTGTTGCAGCGATGCGTTATACAATAGGACACAATTCATATGGATATCAGGGACTTGGGGATTTCTATGTTATGCTGTTTTTTGGTTGGATTGGGGTGTTTGGTGTAGGGCTGTTGGTGGCCCACCATGTGAGCGTGACGTGGGCCCTTCCCGCCCTTTTTTCCGGCTGCATGAGCGTGGCCGTGCTGAACCTCAACAACCTGCGTGACCACGAATCCGATGCCCTCGCCGGCAAGAACACGACCGTGGTCCGACTCGGGTTTCGCGGCGGCAAAATCTACCACGTCGTGTTGCTCGCCTTGGGATGGGGAGCACTGGGCATGTTCTTTCTGGGCCCGTGGAACGAGGGGGTGTGGCGTGGAACGCTGTGGTACGGTTTGATTGCGCTGGTGCATGCGCGCCACGCTGTGGATGTGTGGAGGTGCGATACCCCCAAAGACCTTGATCCCGAATTGAAGCGGGTGGCGCTGAGTTCATTTTTGGTGGCCCTCTTCATGTTCATGGACCAAACCCTGACTCCATGAGCACCGCCGGAGACATCTGGCCCCCAGCGCCCGTCCTGGGAGGCCTTCGCATGGCGGTCGTCGAGCACCCCCTCACCTTTCGAACGCCAGCCCAAACCTCGCGCGACACCCTCACCCACAAACCCACGTGGTTTCTTGTCGCCGAAGACAGCCAAGGTCGCCTCGGCGTGGGAGAATGCAGCTTGATTCCAGGCTTGTCGCTTGAATCGGAGCAGGCCGCACGAGACGCCCTGAAGCGCGTTGCGGCGAGCGGATGCTTGGACGCCATGTCGGTCTCGGCCGACCTTCCGGCCGTTCGCTTTGCAGTGGAGACGGCTGCTTGGGACCTTCACGAAGGCGGTCGAGGCGTAATCGCGGAATCTCCCTTCTCTCGCGGTGAGCGGGCCATTGACATCAACGGCCTCGTCTGGATGGGACCTGTCGAAGGCATGCTCTCCCAATTCGAAGACTTGGTCAAGCGCGGGTTCACCACGCTCAAATGCAAGGTTGGCGCCCACGATTGGAACGCCGAACTGACCATGCTTAGGCAGGTTCGCGAGCGCTGCCCTTCCCGCGAATTCACGTTGCGCGTGGACGCCAACGGCGCCTTCAGTGCACTGGCCTTGGACGAAACCCGCGCCCGACTCGAGGCGCTTGCCGACCTCGAGATTCACAGCATTGAGCAACCGCTCAAGCCGCACGACCGCGACGGTTTGGCGGAACTGTGCGAAGAGAACATCCTTCCGATTGCACTTGACGAAAGCCTCATTGGTGTCCACGCCTTGACAGATCGGATGCGGCTCTTGGATCACGTGCGCCCTCAGCACGTCGTGCTCAAACCCTCCTTGATTGGCGGACTCGACGCAGCCACCGTGTGGTCTCGACTTGCCGAGCAGCGAGGCATGGGCTGGTGGGCCACCTCAGCGCTGGAATCGAACGTGGGCTTGAGCGCCATCGCGCAATGGACGGCCGTTCAACCTGCCCTCGATGAGGAATCTGCACCCCTCCCTCAGGGTTTGGGTACGGGCGGGTTGTTCACCAACAACCTCCCCGGCCCCTTGTCCGTGACGGACGGGACCCTGACCACGGCATCGCAAGCCCCACGCGACGAGTCGATTTGGCGCGAAGCCCTTCAAGGCGCGGAGAGGCACGAACCCGGCTGCGGATGCGGCGTTGATCACGGCGGAACATGAACGGGAAACCCGCACGCAAAGGAACGGTCCGACTCGGGACTCAATCGTGGCCCGCAACCGCCACAGGGGCGGCTGAGTTCCGGCGCACGCAGGCCAAGCGCGAGGCATGGCTTCGTGACGTGGCAGAAGTTTGGGTGAGTTGGTGCCAGGGTGTGGAGCCCGGCATGGCCGTCCAAACTTCCGGCACCACAGGCGATCCAAAATCGGTCCAGCACAGCCGCAGCGCCGTTCTTGCCAGCGTGCAGGACACGATCGAACACTGGCGCCTCGAACCCGGCACGCGCGCCGTTCTTGCGTTGCCCACCTCCTTTGTGGCCGGACAGGCCATGGTGGTGCGTGCCATCGAAGGCGCATGGGACCTCGAGCTCGTCGCCCCCTCTTCCCGGCCCAGCTGGCGAGAGCACGCCGACTTCGTCGCGCTCACGCCCCACCAAGCCCAAGGCTGGCTCGAACACGGTGCAGGATCCGTCCGCACGTTGTTGCTTGGGGGCGGCCCCGTGTCCGCCCCGCTTCTCGAAAACCTGCTTGGTTCAGGGCGCGTGGACGGAATTTGGGAGAGCTACGGGTTAAGCGAGGCCTTGACGCACGTCGCCACACGGAAGCTTGCCTCCACCCTCGACCTCGCAGCGCCCTTCCAGCCACTCCCGTCCGTGACCATCGGCACCGACGATTCAGGCTGCGCGATAATCGATGCCCCCTCGCGGGAGCTTCATCATCTCGTCACACGGGACTGCATCGAAGAACTTCCCAAGGGCGGGTTCTTGTGGTTGGGGCGAGCCGACGACGTCATCAACACGGGAGGCGTGCTGGTTCACCCGAGTGAAGTCGAGCGGGCCCTTGAATCGTTCATGCCTGCGTGGGTGTCGGACTGGGCGGCGTTTGGTCGGCCGGACGAAACCCTTGGCGAGGCCGTCGTCCTTCGTTTGGCCGGCACACCCCCAGACGACGCGGATCCCGTTGCGCTGCTCGACGGCTGGCGCGAATCCCTCAAATCATTGCTCGGCTCTGCCAAAACTCCACGCACCCTCGAATGGGGAGACCTGCCCCGCACCGAACGAGGCAAACTGAACCGACGGCTTCTGCAATAGCCGTACGCCTGTCCTTCTTTCGCCGCACCTTTGCGACATGAGCCACTCCCAAGAAGCACTGCCCATTCTCGTTTTTGCTACGCACAACGCCAACAAGGTGCGTGAACTCCAGGAAATGCTTGGCGACCGCTACCGCATTCAAAGCCTGACGGACATCGGGTGCCACGAAGAGATCGTCGAGGACGCCGCCACCCTCGAGGGCAACGCCCAAATCAAGGCGCGCTACGTCGTCAATCACTACGGGCTTGACTGCTTCGCAGACGACACGGGCCTCGAGGTCGACGCTCTGGACGGGGCGCCCGGCGTGCTTAGCGCACGTTACGCCGGCGCCCACGGCAACTCGGAGGCCAACATGACGAAGCTCCTCGCCGAGCTCAACCGCGTCGACGCCACCTCCACCGAATCCCGATCCGCCCAATTCCGCACGGCCATCTGCCTCATTCGCGGCGGCGAGGAGCACCTCATCGAAGGCACGTGCCGGGGCTCGATTGCCCTCCAAAGGTCCGGAGCCAAGGGGTTCGGCTACGACCCCGTCTTCACGCCCGGGGGCCACGACCGCACGTTTGCGGACATGGCCCCCGAAGAGAAAAACGCAATCAGCCACCGGGGCCGCGCGGTCCGCGCGATGGTCGCCCTGCTTGCAACCCCATGATTGTGGAAAAGCCCCTTGATTACTTGCGGTTTTTTGGGTTTACAGAACCCTCGTCGAGTTGATAAACGCCGCATCTTTGGGGAGATGAATTACCTCGACTTTGAAGAGCCAATCAAGACGCTGCGCGAGCAACTTGAACAGGCCAAGGAGATTCAGGAGAAAAACGACCTGGACATGACCACCACCATTGAAGAATTGGAGGTGAAGATTCAGGAGGTCACGAAGGAGATTTACGAAAAGCTGACGCCGTGGCAACGCGTGCAGGTCAGCCGCCACCCCGATCGCCCTTACACCCTCGACTACATCAAGGCGTTGACGGATGGGAAATTCCTTGAATTGCACGGGGACCGCACGGTCAAGGACGACAAGGCCATGGTGGGTGGCCTCGGGGAACTCGACGGACGGCCCGTCATGTTCATCGGGCAGCAAAAAGGCATCAACACCAAGATGCGACAGTACCGCAACTTTGGGATGGCGAATCCGGAGGGGTACCGCAAAGCCTTGCGCTTGATGCGCCTCGCTGAGAAGTTCAACCGACCCGTGGTGACGCTCATCGACACCCCAGGAGCGTACCCTGGATTGGAAGCAGAAGAGCGTGGGCAAGGCGAAGCCATCGCGCGCAACCTGATCGAAATGTGCCAACTCCGCGTGCCCGTCATCTGCATCGTCATCGGTGAAGGTGCCTCAGGTGGAGCGCTCGGCATCGGCATCGGCGACAAGGTGGTGATGATGGAAAACACGTGGTACAGCGTCATCAGCCCCGAATCGTGCTCCAGCATCCTCTGGCGCTCGTGGGACTACAAGATGCAGGCCGCGGAGGCGCTGAAGCTCACTGGCGACGACATGAAAGGTCTAGGCTTGGTGGACGACATCATCCCGGAACCGCTCGGCGGCGCTCATGCCGACCGCGAAACGACCTACGCCAACGTGAAGAAATTTCTCACACGCGAACTCGACAAACTCCAAAAACTAGACGCCGACAAACGGATCAACAACCGCCTTCGCAAGTTCTCCAACATGGGAGTCGTTGCTGGCTGATTTCTGTCCTTGAGTTGGTTACTTTTGCCCCTGAATTCACAACACACATGCGCATATTTTCTTTTCTCATGGCAGCCGTCCTTCTCGCGGGATGCAGCTTGCCGAAAATGATCAAGACCGTTGAGGACATCAGCCTTGAGGTCAAACCCTCTCCTGTTGTTCTCCAAGGCGACGACGTCACCATTGACATCACCGGAAAGTTTCCACCCAAGTACTTCGCCAAGAAAGTCACGGTAGCTGCGACGCCTGTGTTGGTGTGGGACGGCGGTGAATCCGCGTTTGAAACCGCCAACTTCCAAGGAGAGGACGCGGCCGGAAACGGCACCGTGGTAAGCTGGGAAAACGGCAAGTCCATCAGCTACACCGCCACCGTACCATACGAAGTGGCCATGAAAGACAACGCCCGCCTCGAGCTTCGCATGTCAGGAGCCCAGGGCGACAAAACCGGCGAATTCCCCGCCATCAAATTGGCGCTGGGCGTGATGGCCACCCAAGATTTGGTGCAGCCCGATGAGCAGTTTGTGATTGCGCCTGACAACTTCCAACGCGTGATGACGTACGTCCAAGACCTGACGTTGAACTACGGCTACCAGAGCAGCTTTGTGAAGAGCACGGAGTACCGCGACGAAGACTGGAAAGCGGCGAAGGACTTGATTGCGTTGGCGGCCTCAGCCGACAGCGTAACCATTTTGGGAATTGCGACCCAATCGTACGCTTCGCCCGAAGGGGAGATTTCGTTGAACGAAGAAATCGCCATGGACCGTGCCAACAGCGCCAACAAGGCTGTGACCAGCGAATTGGGGCGCAAGAAAATTGCGTTGGACGAAGCTGCAGTCCAGGCCATGCCCAAAGGCGAAGACTGGGAAGGATTCAAAACGGCCATGCGCGCCTCAGACATCGCCGACAAGGACTTGATTTTGCGTGTGCTGGAGATGTACAGCGACAAGAACAAGCGCGAGCAAGAAATCAAGAACATCGCCAAGACGTACAAGGAAATCGAGGACCGCATCCTCCCCAACTTGCGTCGCTCTCAAGTGGCCATCACCTACACTGTGGAAGGCTACACGGACGAGGAGCTTGTCGACTTGAGCAAGAACAACCCAGAAATCCTGACGGTGGAGGAGTTGCTTTTCGCAGCGACGTTGTTTGACGACCCCAACGACCAACTTGAGGTGTACCAAAACACCGCGCGCGTTCACGGCGACGACTACCGCGCACATAACAACGTGGGCGTCACGTTGATGGAGCTTGGCCGCATGAAGCAAGCCGAAGAGTCGTTCAATGCGGCCAAGGCGCTCGCTGCGAACAACGGTACGGTGAACACCAACCTCGGTGCCATTGCCCGTCAAAACGGCGACACCAAAGCTGCCGAGGGCTACTACGGCAAAGCTTCAGGCAGTGCGGAGTTGAATTACAACAAAGGCGTGCTTGCCATCACGCAAGGCAACTACGGCCGGGCCATTTCCAACATGGGCAACAACAGCACCAACAACCTCGCGCTCGCGAAAATCTTGAACGACGACGCCAACGGCGCTCGCACCACTTTGGAAAACTCTGGTGACGACAGTGCCATCACGAGCTACTTGCTCGCGGTGTGTGCAGCGCGCTTGAAAGATGCCGCGGGCGTGAAGAAGCACGTGGAAGCTGCTCTCGCGAAAGATCCCACCCTGCGCGATCGCGCACAGAACGACCTCGAATTCCGCAACTACAAGTCAGCCCTTGGCATGTAATTGATGAGAAACGCATGTGAAAAGCCCCGCCGGTTGGCGGGGCTTTTTCATTCCCAGCTGAATCGTTTGTCGAAAAGAGAAGCGATTCAGGTGTGGCGCATGTGGAGGGCTGCATGCCACAAACAAATGCCGGCGCAGACACTGACGTTGATGCTCTGTTTGACGCCGTATTGCGGCATCTCGAGGACGACATCGCATGCCTCCATCACCTCATGGGAGACCCCACGTACCTCGTTTCCAAGCACCAACGCCCACCGCTCCGAGGGTGCTGGGCTCCAGTCCTGAAGGGACGTGCTCCCCTCTGCCTGCTCCACCGCAGCGACCTTGAATCCTTGCCGCTGAAGGTTTTGGACTGCGTCAAGCGCACTTTCATGCGCCTGCCACGGCACGTGGTCGCTGGCGCCGAGGGCACTCTTCAGGATGTCGCGGTGAGGAGGATGGCACGTGATGCCGCACAGGTCGAGGCCGTCGATGCGGAATGCGTCCGCGGAACGAAAGCATGCTCCCACGTTTTGGCCGCTCCGAATGTTGTCGAGAACCAGCCGCAGCGACAAACGAGGCGCCTCCCCAAATTCATGAGACAAGACGCGTTCCCCTTTCACCAATGACGCCACTTAATTGACGTGAAGCGTGAAGGGAAGGCGGGCCTGGATGGGGTCTCCTGACTCGACCATGCGACGGACCTGCCACAATTCGCGAAGGAGTCCTTCCTCCACGCCGGTGAAGCCCAGCGCTTGCAATCCAGCCTCGACACCCGTGAGATCTTCCATGAAGGCCTCGAAGGGGTCTTGGGCCTCCGGGAGGGCAACGCGACGAACGTCGTCGCGATCGAGGTTGGCGAGCTCCGCGGCCTTGGCCACGGCGTAGTCCAGGTCGCCGATTTCGTCAATCAGCCCGTTCTCCAAGGCATCTGCACCGGTCCAAACCCGGCCTCTTGCGAGTTCTTCGACGCGCTCACGGGACATGTTTCGGCCTTCCGCCACCCGTTGAGTAAACGCGTCATAAATGTCGCTGACACTCTCGTTGATGGCTTCCAACGCGACGGCGTCCGGAGCAAACAACCCGTCGGGTTGCCCCGCGTGATCGTGCAACGCCACCTCATCGAACGTGATGCCTACGTGCTCCTCGAGCATGCCTCCGAGGTTAGGGATCATGCCGAACACGCCAATCGACCCTGTGATGGTCGTCGTGTTGGCAAAGATGTGGTCGGCTGCGCAGCTGATGTAGTACCCCCCTGAGGCTGCGAGGTCGCTCATGCTCACCACAAACGGCTTTCCAGACTCCTTGAGCAGAATCGTCTCGCGCCAAATGACGTCGCTCGCCAGGGCACTTCCGCCCGGGGAATTGACGCGCAACACCACCGCTTCGACATCCTCGGCCAAGCGGGCCTCGCGCAAGGCTTCAGCAATGGTCTCGGAACCAATGGTTTCAGCATCGCCTTTGCCGCTTTCGATTCCGCCCACGGCGTAAATCACGGCGACGTTGCCGCCCAAATTCTTCGCATCGTCGTCGCCGTCCTCCTCTTCACCTGCCTTTTCCAACGCGGCAGTCAAAGCGTCCAACCCGCCGAGGAATCGCTCTGCAAGCGTGTATTCGCCGAGGGAAATCATCTCCGGCTCTTCGCCTTCGAGTTTGTCGCGAAGCAAGGCCTCCAATTCGTCTTCGTAGAGCAGACCGTCAACCAACCCCGCATCAACCGCGTCTTGGGGGCTGCGGATGGCGAGGCGATTGGCCAAGTCGTCGAGGGTGCCTTCTTCAAGGTGGCGCGCCGTTTCCACGTCCGTGCTCATGTCCATCCAAAACCCTTCGAGAAGGGCCTTGATTTGCTCGCGGTTGGCTTCGCTGAAGTCCTTGCGCAGGAACGGTTCGACCGCGCTCTTGTACGTGTTGTTGGGGCCGCGCACGACCGTCACGTCGATGCCGAGCTTCTCAAACATGCCGGGGTAGAACATGCTTTGGCTCCGAAGGCCGTTGAGGAGCATGCCCCCTTGCGGGTGCAGGTAGATTTCGTCCGCAGCGGAGTTGAAGTGAAGGGCGCGTTGGCTCATCGTCTCGGCCCACGCCACCACAAACTTGTTGCTGTCCTTGAGGATGTCGAGTCCCGCGCGAAGGTCCTCCATCATGCTTGGCATCACACTGACGTCGTCGACGTTCAGGAGCACGCCTTGGATTTGGTCGTCGGCCGCAGCGCGCTCAAACGCATCGAGGATTTGATTGAGTCCCAATTGCTGGGTGGGTTCAAGGCCGCCCGCGAGGCTGAACGAAAAGGGCACGTCAGTGCCGCCGCGCTCGACAATGGAGGCGTCGAAGGTGAGCTCGAGGATGTTGGCGTCATTGAGGTCTACCTCTGCGTCAGCCATGGGGTCCGCGTCCGCGAGAGCTCCCACCAGGCCACCAATCAGCACTCCTACAAAAATGAAGATGAGGACCGTGCCTGCTACCAGCAGGCCAAGCGTCGAACCGATTGCCGAGCTGAGGATGTTTTTTCCAAATGAAGACATGGCCCCAAAAGTAGGCCATGGCTGGGGTTTAGGGCTACCTTCGGCGCCAAGGAAAGTGAAGACCATGCGCACGGTGTACTTGGGGTTGGGAACGAATTTGGACGACCGGGACGGTTGGCTCGACCAAGGATTGGCGTTGCTCGAAGAGCAGCTCGTGTCCCGACGTGCGGTGCAGGCGATGACCCTTTCTGCGCGCTACGAAACGGAAGCGTGGGGCATGGCGCCTGGCACGCCTGCGTTCCTAAACATGGTCGTGGCCGTGGACACCGACCTGCCCCTCCCCGACCTGTTGCGTTTGGGGCTGGACGTGGAACGCGAATGTGGACGGGTTCGGGACCCCGAGGCGGAAGGCTACACGAACCGTACGCTCGACGTGGACGTCTTGTGCACCTCGAAGGGCGAAACGTGGGAGGCGAACAAGGCAACGGGGTTGGACTTGAATGTGCCGCACCCGCGCATGATGACGCGTCGGTTTGTGTTGCAACCCTTGGTGGATCTGGCCCCTGAATTGGTGGTGAAAGGAAAGACGGTAGCCGACGCTTTGGAGGCCTGCCCCGAGGAACCCCAAGTAAAGTTGCACGTCGTTGAACCCGTGGAAAAGCGCTGAACGATGTACGCGAGCATTGCAATCGAAGGAGGAATTGGCGCCGGAAAGACCACGTTCACGACGTGGTTGGCGAAGGACTTGGGGGCGGAATTGATGCTCGAGCGATTCGAGGAAAACCCCTTCCTCGAGAAGTTTTACGAAAATCCCGAGGCGCACGCGTTCAGCGTGGAGCTGTCGTTTTTGGCCGACCGCTACAAGCAGATGCAAGGTGCAATCAAGAGCCGCAACCTCTTCAAGCAAAGGCTGGTGGCGGATTACAGCTTTGCGAAGAGCCTGATTTTCGCGAAAGTCAACTTGCCCAAGGACGAGTTCAAGCTGTTCAACACCATGTTCCAGATGATGGCGGATCAGCTGCCGCAACCGGAAGTGGTGGCGATTCTAGATCCGGGGCGAGCGCGTCAAGAAGCCCAAATCGTCAAGCGCGGCCGCGATTACGAACAAAACCTGCCCGAGGGCTACCTCGACCGGGTCGCCAAAGGATACGCTGCGCACTACAAGCACCACCGCGGTTCGCGGGTGCTGTGGGTGGACACGTCGGCGCTGGACTTTGTGGCGCGCGCTGAACAATTGACCGTGCTTCGCGACGCCATCTTGACTCCGCGCAAGCCTGGCGTGCACCGCATCGAGGTGCGTCCCTAACTTCACAGCATGCCTTCGACGCCCCATTTGAAGAACGAGCTCGTCGACATGGCGGGATGGCCCGAACTCGACGAGGTTGACCTCGTGCCCGTCCTCCCCTCCTACGCCAAGGCGCGTGCCGTGGTTTGGGGAAGCGTTGCGCTCGGAACGGGGCTGGTCGTAGCTGGGCCACTCACGGCCATTTCCGTGTGGGGCGACAGCGCGCCGCCGTGGCAGATTTGGGTCATGTTAGGAGGGGTATGGGCGATGGTGATGGGGCTCTGGGGGCTCGAAGAATGGAAAGGATGGCCGCTGCGTGGGTACCTCGTTCGAGAGCACGACGTGGTGTACCGAAGCGGATGGTGGTCGCGCACTGTTGTGGCCGTGCCTTTTTCTCGCATCCAACACAGCGAAATCCAGCAGGGACCTCTGGGCCGGTGGCTGGGGTACTGCGCCTTGAAACTCTACACGGCAGGCGCCGCTGGAGCCAACCTCGAAATTCCTGGTCTAAGCATGGCCACGGCACGCAACATCCGTCGCCTGCTTGAAGACGGCAACCATGGCTGAAACTCGGTTCGCGTTTGAAGTACCGCGCCGCCAGCACGCTGTCGGCCTGCTCGTCCTCGTGGGGTGGCAGGCCCAAATGATGCTGCGCGCATCCTGGCCCATCCTCATCGCGGCATACGTGCAACAAGAAGAAGACGCGAAGTACTTTGCCTGGGCCCTCGCGGCTGGTGCCGTGCTGACGGTGCTGGGGGCAGTGCTTCATTTTTGGCGTTTCTCCTTCAACGTCAAAGACGACAAATTCCACGTCCACAAAGGGGTTTTCGTGCGGGAGAAAATCAACATCCCCCTCGAGCGCGTCCAAGCAGTGCATGTCGAGCAAAACCTCATCCAGCGCGTTTTTGGCGTGTGCGGATTGCGGGTCGACACGGCCGGGTCCAGCGGGTCCGAGCTGCGTATCCACGCCCTGAAATGGGATGAAGCCCGGGCTTTACGCGAAATGCTGACCGCCGAGGACGTGCCCGAAAACACCACAGCCGAAAACACCTCTGCTGAGACGCAGACGAAAACCGGGCGCGCCCCTTTGCTCGAACTAGACGTGCGCACGCTCCTCAAGGTCGGGCTCTCCCAAAACCACCTCGCCAAGGTGGCCTTCGCGATCGGTGGCTTGATTACCTTCGAAGGGGTGGCATGGGAAGTCGTCGCCGAGATGTGGGGCCGGGTGCCGGGGCTTTGGCGCACCGTGTTGTTCTTTCTCTCTCCTCTGATCTTGGTGATTTCGCCGGTCGTCATCGCAACAGTTGCGGTGGCGATTTCGCTGGTCACAAGCGTGCTAAAGCATTGGCAAATGAGGCTTTGGGTGGAAGGATCTCGAGCCAAACGCACGGCTGCACTCCACCTGACGCAAGGCCTGCTCAACCGCCAGTCAATGCAGATTCCCCTTCACAAGGTGCAGTGGGTGATGTGGGAGAGCACATGGATTCGGCGCCTGTTCTCCATGGACACGGTCCACATTCGGCAGGCATCGGCGGGCGGGGCCGTGGATGCGAGCCAGACCGGAAACGGGGGGATGGACGGAGGAGGTATGAAAATGGGAATCCCTGCGATGAATTCGGAGCGCACGAGGCGCCTGGAGGCCCTCCTGTTCCCCTCTTGGCCGGAGCGCCGGCTGGTGACGTTGCAGCCGGTGAAGTATGCGTTTTGGATTCGGTGGGGGAAACGCGGGCTGATGTTGACGCCCCTGGCTGTCGGCGCGGGATGGGCGTTCGGACTCGGATGGGGTGTGGTTGTGGGCGCGCTCTGCTGGAGCTGGGTCGGCTGGCTGTCGCGCAAGGTCTACCGCGGGCAATGGGCCA
>Ga0181563_10000253_pt1 | contig 48644 bp, 23 predicted proteins | sample 011ome_25_FD_133759 | JGI IMG/M metagenome (GOLD analysis project Ga0181563, IMG submission 133759) | Coastal salt marsh microbial communities from the Groves Creek Marsh, Skidaway Island, Georgia - 011512CT metaG (megahit assembly) | ecosystem: Environmental > Aquatic > Marine > Intertidal...
AACATTTTTATATTCTGATGCTGTTTCACGATACCAGTCACGTGCTTTCTGTGTACGTGCGGGTATTTGTCCAGCACGAACACCTTTGGTTAGTATCTCATCAAAAAGTGTTGCCATTATAGTTCTACAATACCTGCCTTGATTAAGTGTCCTCTGTTCTCTAAATGCTCAAAAACAATATCTTGTTTGCTTTGACCATGATAAGGAACAGCGTGATGCTCTTCAATCATAATTTTTGTGACTGGACGCCATGCATCTGTAGTTGCATCATAGACATCAAAGTCACCAAGGATACGACCAAACTTACCCTTCATATCCTCACCCTTCTTACTGATTTGTGTACGTAACACTGGGTTAGGACCTAATAATTCTTTGAGGCGTGCTTTCGCCGCCAAACCAAATTTCTTTTCTACTTTGTCTCGTGTACGTGATTCTGGTGTATCAATGCCCATAATCCTTACACGTTCTTTCTTCATCCATATACCGAAACCGAGATCAATATCTACATCCACTGTATCGCCATCAATTACTTTCACTACCTTACATTTATAATCGTACATTATTTTATCCCTAAGTGATCTTCGTGCATTATTTGAAAGCGATACCCTCTATCAATACAATATTCTTGTGCTGCTTTCCACTTTGCGCTATTGATACCCCATTCTTTTACTTCACGAATATAACGCTGGGTAGGTTTGCTTCCTGATTTTTTTGGCACAGGAGGCGAGCATTGATATTTTGGTTTCACTTCTATTAAAATTTTTTCTTTCTTGTTATCTTTATTTATCATCTCAACATAAAAATCAGGAAAATATCTGTGCATTCTTCCATCAATAGGCGAACGATACGGAATAACAATCTCCTCACTGTTCCATAATAATACGCCAGGATGCTTATCAAGGTAAGACATCAATTTTAATTCCCAACCACTACGATAAATTATATTTGTTGAATCGCCTTTATACTTTTGTGGGTTGCGAGGTTTAAATTTTCCTTGGTACTTCATAAGTTGCTCATATAAATAAAGTTATCACTTTATGTATTTATACAGGACAAATGTAAATGGCAGAAACAACCTCAGCGAATATTGCAAATGTAATAAAAGGTGCTGCAAAAAATGCTGTACGCTCAATGACGCCAGCAGACGCCAAGGCACAAGCAAAGAATGAAGATGGTATTGTTAAACTTAAATACCCTAATCAAGAACCTGCGCATCAAATGATATTAAAATTTTACGAGTATGAATACTCTAGAGTCATATCAGGAGAAGGAAAGTATCAGGCACAAGCATCTATTGCGCTACCTTTACCACAAAATTTTATCGAGGCAACACGACTCGAGATTGGTGGATCACAACTAGGGATATTAGGTGCTTTGACAACTGATTTGCTAGGTGGAACATTAGCAGGAACTGCAGGATCAAACATTAAACAAGATATTTTTAATGCAGATGGCACATTAAAAGATGCTACATCTTTAGCAAAAGGATTAGGTTCTTCTTTCGAGGGTGCAATCGCTGCAGGTGCTGATGCCGCTGTATATCTTACAAAAGCAGTTGCGGGTAAAATCTCTCCACAAATAGGACAAGGTATTTCCGCATCATCAGGTTCTGCTGTAAACAATCAGGCAACGCTTATATTCGATGGCCTCGACTTAAAAATTCATAACTTCGAATGGGTATTCTCTCCAAAAAATGCTGAGGATCAAAAATTATTAGATGATGTTATGAGAACAATTAATTATTTTATTCATCCTGATTATAAATCTCCCATAAAAGGTCTTGATTCAAAAACTCTTAAGAGAACAGTCAGCAGAGGTTTGTTGACTTATCCCGCACTAATGGAAGTAACATTAATCGGTGTGAGTGGTAACCTAGATTTATTGTTCCGCACTAAAAAATATTTAATGGTCAACAACTTTAACATTGATTATAGTGCAGGCGGTAACCTTATGTTGAATAAAGGTGGTCAACCAGGTGTTATTCGTTGCTCGATGAACGTAACAGAAAGCGAGATACGTACTCGTGCCGACTATCGAGACGGATTGCCGGGTAACCTAGGACAAGATCAAGCGGTTGTTGATCCTGTTTCGAATGAAGATGGCGGATTCCAAGTCGATAGCCTTGTAAACGCACTAACAAAACCTAATGAAGATGGACAGGATCAAGACCCTGCTGTTGAGTCAGGCACAGACGATGTTGCTGGATCAAATGAAGATTCACCTGACGATAGAACAATTGCGTATAGAGTCGCCGTCGGAACTAATTCAAGAGGTCGAACGACTTATGATTTTTATAACGCCGCTGGTAAAAAATTAAGAAGCAATGAACAAGATCTTCGAAATCAATACCCACCCAAATCACAATTCCTTGCGAATCCTCCAGTCGATAGGTAACTTATATGTATTTTAAATCATTCCCAACAACAAATTGGAACGGACAGGAGATGGTTGATCTGTCCAGACGTGCGGACATCCTACAAAAATTAAAAGGAGATCCATTATTATTCCTTCCATATACATTAGAGGAAGATGATTCGATGGAGTCAGTCGCTGATTTTTATTATGGCGATGCAAAACTATCATGGTTAATCGCAATGGCAAATGGAATTGTGGATCCTTACACAGATTTTTGGAAGCGTGAAGATGTATTGCATCGCTTTATCGCAGAAAAATATGCCGAGGAATGTAAAGCGTCTTTAAATTTAGATTACACACCAGAAGACGATCAAATCATTCGATGGACACAAGACACAAATTACCTCGACAACATAGTTCATTACTATTCAATCAATTCCGATGAGTTAATTATTTCACGCAAGACACAGGAAGGCGGAAAGTATGCTTCTGCCGAGTTCGTTCCATTAAGATATTATGAATATGAAGTGAAAGAAAACGAAAAGAAAAGAAATATTTCTGTAATCGCAACGCAATACGTTGCTCAAATCATTGACGAGATGAAAACAATTCTAAATGACTAGCCCTAAGATCGCACCACATGCAGGATACGTAGACATTGCTAAACTTCTATTAGTTTCGCATGAATCCGGTTCGTCAATCGATATTCTAGGCAACTATATCGAGATCAATATCAACGAATCAATTAAAAATCCATACGTTGACGGATACATTGACATAGTCGACTCATATGGTTTGATATATCCTACCGTCTCCGATAACGCAGAAGGTAACTTCTTTCATGTGCGAGGAGAAGAGTATCTACATATAGAGTATTACGACTACGAAACATTTAATGACGCCACAAAACTACAAAAAGAAACTTATTTTGTATACGCAATCGAACAAATATCTCAATTAGATAAGCGTAAAGAGACAGGATTACAGTATAGATTATACTTTACATCTCCTTCAAAAATATTCTCAGACACAAAACAGATCAATAAAGCATATAGAAACATGACTTATTCAGAAATGGTCGAAGCAATCTATAAAGAATACTATGAAGATCTCGTGATGGAAGTGTGTCCCACTAAAGATAAAGGCGGAACTAACCTTATCGTACGTAAAGAGATAGAGATCGAACCCACGCAAGGCAAATTCACAATCGTCATTCCAGGATTAAGTCCTCAGGAAGCAATACAGATGATAGGAAGACGAGCGTATAGCGAAAAAAATTCAAGCAGTTTTTTCCTATTTTTCGAGACGAGAGAGAAATTTTATTTTTGTACCTCGGAATACTTAGTAGAAAAGAATCGAATAAATTTAATTGATCCCTTGCATTCATTTGAGTATTCTCACGGTCAAGATGACAATTCTCCTGACGGACAGCAACGTGCGCAGCAACTCATAACCGATGGGACCTTTCCGTCTATCAACTCGATGGAAGCGATCAAAGCGCAAGCGTATTCAGCGAGAGTATCCGAGATCGACTTATCAAATCGAGACATCAATCACTTCTATTATCATTACAAAGATAACTATTTGGGTTATGAGAACGTAGATGATCGACCACAGTTACAGAACTCTTCTAAGTTTATATCACAAACGACTGGAGATGTCAACCATATAGATGAGAGTTATGTGTTTAAAGATTATCATAACATTGGCGAGAACTATGATCGACAAGCGAATTACGATAGAGAGTATCCATATTATAAAGAAGTTCTTTCGACAAAGCCTGTATTTAATTATCACTTTATGAAGGGTATGATGGGAGGTAACATTCCAGGTCGTATTGCTTTATATCCAGGACAGTTAATAGATGTATTGATTCCAGAGTATTCTGTGTTATCTATGAAAGAACACACGATGCCAGATAAATATTTTGGTGGGACGCAAATGGTTGCGGGAATAATGCATAAAATAGTTGACAACACATGGAAAAGTGCTATACAGTATAGTAAGACATTACGTGGTGGAGGTTCGGAACCGAATAAACCAGGATCTGCTGAACCCCCTTCATTTGATTCCACAACAACAACATCAGATATAACAGGATAATATAGTATGGCAGGTATTGGACAATTTACACACTTTGTTGGATTCGTAGTTGGTCGTGAGGATGGGCAGAACTTAGGTCGTGTAAAAGTTAAAGCATTAGGTTATCATGATCTTGATCCGGGAGTTGTGTCTGCGGATGATTTACCATGGGCGCCTGTTGTTGATGGTACATATGGTGCGGTATCATCTGTGCCACTTGTAGGCGATTGGGTATTGGGTGCGTTCTTGGATGGCAGGGAAGGACAACATCCTATTGTCTTGGGTCGTATCCCAGGCTATAACTCGCAGGCTCCTGCTGGAACGGATACTAACGGAACTGAAGTTGCTGAATATACTGTAAGCGCTGATATGTTTGGTAAGTTTCCTTTACATCCTGCTATGGGCGGTGAAGGTGTTGATGAAATAGAAAGTATTGTTGCGAGTGCGACTCCTACAAGAACAAATGACGATGATTTATTAGATGCTTTTAATCGTAAGCATACAGAAGAGTTAGGAGAGATACCAGAAAGAGATCTTGACAATCGTGTATTATCATCTGTAGACGATCAACAATATATGTTAATGACTGAAGAAGGTTGTTTACAAATTGTACACCATACAGGTTCTATTATACAATTTAATGATAATGGTGATATATTAATTAAGACGACTGGTACGAAAGGTATTCAACAAATGGTTGGCGGTGGTGTTGTTGAAGACGCTGCTGGTGATGTGAATAAAATGGTTGGACAAGATTATACATTAAAAGTTGACATGAATGGTAAAATGTACTTTGGTGGCGATCTCGATATTGAATGTGAGAACTTTACATTAACGTCTCGTGGCGAAACAACAATCAATGCAGGCGCCAAGATGATATTGAATACTCATGCGAATATGCAAGTCAATTCTGCTTCGGATATGGATATTGTATCTGAACAAAGATTAAAAATTCATTCAATTGATTTAACAACACTACACTCTGATCAAAATGGTATTTACCTATATGCAGGTGGTGCGAATAATAATATTGATATTAGTTCCGGTTCATTAAGAATGTCTACGTATATTGGTGATGATGAAGATGCCCATACAGGTTCAATCGATATATTAAGTGCAAATAACATGCGTATTGAAACGAAAGGAACCCCTGCAGATTCATCGCCTAGCTCCCAAGACATTGAGGACTCAGAGGGTTTCTTTGATATTAAGTCATCAGCAGGTATGCGCTTATCAACAGTAGGCGATAATTTAAGTATACACTCTGAAAAACAGATGCATGTGAATGCGCAAGAGAAAATAGCAATGAGATCTGCGTACGAAGATATATACTTGTCATCAGAGCAACAAATGAAAATATCATCTAGAAGTTCAACAATGGATTTACAATCAAAACAAGATATGCGTATAGGTACAAATGCAAATGGACATTTAGATGCCTCTGCTTGGTATATTGATGATTATGTCTATATGGCAGGTGGTGGTGCTACCGCATATAATGAACCAGCAAGTACTTATTTTGAGAACTTAGCTCCTCCCGCTATATTAGCAGAGATTGCTGCTGATACACGTACTAAAGACGGATCGGGTGATAGTGAAGAGGCGGATCCTGTTAAAGCATCTGCTGTGAATAAGGAAGCATTTAAAGAAGGTAATCTTGTGTTACACGGTGCAGGTCCTACGCCGCCTAAGAGTCAAGGTGAAGAAAAAGGTTATAAACAAAAAGATCAGGTAGGTACAATACCAAGTCCTGGTAATACGAATACCGCATTATCAACGGAGAATGTAGACGATGAGTAATTGCCCATCACAATTTGCACTAGCTATTAAGGAAGCAGGCGAACCATTTGCTGATGTATTGACAGATGATGAACTTCTGAATCTCGCTGATCCCACAAAACAGTTTGATGATGATACACTTGCGTCTGTTACAGAACAATTAAATAATAAATTAAATGCACAAAGGAATGTACAAGAACCCGCTACTGTAACTGGTGCGGATTTCGGTAAGACATATCCTGTGTTAGATAGTCGTTTAGATGTAAATACCTTATCGACTGCTGAAGTTGCTATATTTGCGACTGAAACAGGGGCAACATTAACCAATCCTCCATTGCCAGGTCAAGCATCATTAGATATGTCTGACTGGACACCCGGTGCTCAAATACCTGCAGGTGTTGATTTGACATTAGGATTACTTGATAATTTCTTTGAAGAGAATATGGGGGCATCATTATCATCCGGTGCTTGTGCGGCATTCGCATTGAAACTTGCTGTATTAGGGGGCATATTAAACACAATAAAAGGTAAGGCAGATTCATTAGGTGACATACCTGGACTTGATATTGGTGCATTTCCATCATTAAAAGATTACTTAAAAGAGGCATTACCTGCTCAATTATCACTAGAAGCCATTAAAAAATCTATTGAAAAAACAATTGATGGTGTGCTAGAGAAGGTTAAAAAGCAAGCATCTTCAGTCGCATCGAGTATAGAGAACCTTGATAATACGATAACAGACGCCATTAATAGAGTAAATGCCTTTACATCTGATAAGAATAAAGACGGAATGATGGATGGTGTAGAGAAAATGGTTGCTAATCTTGCGTCTGGATTTGAGAAAATGGATGCAAAATCATTGGGATTATTGATGTTTCGCTTGTGTCAAGTGAGTGAAGCTATACAAGCATCCGGTGAAAAACCCATGAATAAATTGATAGCTGTCGCATCAGGTGTTGAACAAACCAAGCGAGCTGCAAAGAATTTGAGTGCAAAGGCATCACAAACTGCGGTAGAGAGTGGTGCTACACGTATGGATCCCGCTGATGTGAACACGAAAAAAGAAGAAATACGTGATACACAACGTGGTCGTAGCGGTAATGTGTGGGATATGGTTGAAGCATATAAGCAAACATATGGTGAAAATAATGATGGTATAGGTATGTCGAATGATCTTACACTGCATGATGTAATGGAACTTAACCTTATGAAGGCATATCCAAAGGTGAAAAAGGCAAGACATTTACCGAAAAATGAACGAGAATGGGTAAAAGCATTACAAACTGATACGAGTATTACGGGTGGAATAGGTCCTATTAAGTTTCAAGGTGCTTATAGTAATACTGATGGTAAAGGAGTATTAACACATATTGATAAAGCGGGTCGTGATACTGGGTCGCCAGGACCGGGTTGGACAAATGTGCATGAATCATTATGGGTACAATTAATAGATATGGCACGACAATTAGGTACCGATATTACAGTGACTCATGCTTGGAAGTACGAAACAAGGAATAAACTTCAAAAGAAAGGATATGCTGTAAAAATAGTGTATGATGATAATTTAGAAAATGCATTGGCATATACTATAGCGGCGTCTCGTGCGGGAGTTAAAGAGATAATAACCGACACGAATGAAATGGTATTATATAAGGCACCTCGTGAATGGTTATTAGGTAAAGGGTTTTTGCAGAGATTAGATAATGTGACGAATACTACCTTACCTAATTCTCAAGCAAGGATTGATGGATTAAACACACTATCTAGTTTTGCTGTTAAGGGTGCATTGAGATGGCATAAGATGGATAACTGGCAATATTATGTTGCTCCTGCTGTTGGGGCATCTGCACCAGCCTCTACTGCAACTTAACATAAATAATACATAAACCAAGGAATAAGCATATATGCCATTAGTTAATTCGATGAGAAATAGAATCATTGCATCAGATTTTTTTAAGGATCTGACGATTATTCCTGGCAAAGAAGATATTAGTCGCAAGTTAAATGAGAATGCGATTAAAGAAAGTATTAAAAATATTGTATTAACGAATAAAGGAGAACGTCTTTTCCAACCACAATTTGGATGCGATCTCAATAAGTTATTATTTGATAGTGCAACACCACAAACATTCGACTTAATTAAAACAGTTGTTAGTGACGCTATAGAACAATACGAACCACGATGTGATTTATTGGGGGTTGATGTTATAGGGGATATTGATAGCAATCAAGTATACGTGACAATACTGTTTCGCATAATAAATACAGATAACCCAGTATCATTTGACATACTGCTAGATAGGACACGATAATAAATGGCAAAGATAGCACCGTACACAAAACTCGACTTTACGGATATTAAAGATAATCTAATTGCACATCTAAGTAATCAAGAAGAGTTTAAAGGTTATGATTTCCTCGGCACTAATATGAATGTATTGGTTGACGTAATGGCATATAATGCGTATCATAATATGCAGTATTATAATATGACACTAGGGGAAACATTTTTAGATTCCGCTGTACTGAAAAACAGTATTATATCTCATGCAAAAGAATTAAATTATTTACCACGTAGTAAAAGAAGTGCGGGTTCATTGTTAAATATCGAAATAACATCAAGCCAGGCACAAGGTAATAATACATTTGTTATACCTCGTGGTCATTCATTCTTAGGTAGATGTGGTAATATATCATATAGTTTCATTACTACAAAAGCGCATATCGCTACACGAGTGGGTAATTCAAACGTATTTGCCGTGAATAATGTTGCGGTATTTGAAGGTCGTAATATTACCGAAGTGTTAGATTATCAAAATACAACATTAAGTAATTCATCGATTGACACTCGTTCAGTACGTGTATTTGTGAATGGTGATGAGTTTGTATATAAGACAGGTATATTCGGTGTTGAACAAAATGATAAAGTATTTTATTTACAACCAGAATTAAATGATAGATACTCTATACAATTTGGGCAAACTTTATTTGGGTATCAACCAACCGCAACGGATAATATAGAAGTTACCTATCGTGTAACCAGTGGGACTCAAGCCAATGGTGTGAAGTCATTTACCACGAACTCAGGTGGATTGAATGCATCATCAGTTGTTGTGACTCCTGTTGGATTATCCGTAGGCGGCGCAGATGCTGAATCAATTGAATCGGTGAAAGAGTTTGCCCCGAAAGCATTTCAGGTTCAGGATCGTGCTGTGACTGCCAACGATTATGAAGTGTTGCTTAAGACACAGTTTCCCGAGATTGAAAATATCTCTGTGTTTGGTGGCGATGAAGCAACGCCTCCTCAATACGGTCGTGTGATTGTTGTTGTTGATGTACAAGGTCGTGATGGTGCTGCTGATACTGAATTAGCATTATATAAAGATTATATTAAGAGTAAGAGTCCATTAACGATTGAACCTATCTTCCAAGAAGCACAATTCATATATGGTAAGACAGATATTAATGTAACTTATTCACGTAACAATTCATTATCAAGTGCCGGCGCCTTAGAAGCACTCGTTCGAGATGCGCTTGCTACGTATTCAGAAGATAATTTAAATACGTTCGCTTCGACATTAAGTTTATCTGATCTGAGTTATGCATTGTCGTTGAGCGATGATTCAATAACATCCATATCTGTTTCATTGGATCCCGTGATTGATTACAAACCTGTATTGTCTGTATTGGCAAGTCCTACATTTAGTTTCGGGCAACAATTAATTAAACCATATCCATATAATGAAGAAAATGGATTGGTTGATTATAAACCTGCAGTAACATCCACACAGTTTACTATTGATAATACACTGGTTCAATTACAGGATGATGGTAAAGGTGTAGTACAAGCAGTTGTTGCAAATGATCCATTACGATCTGTATTTAGAAATAGTTTAGGAACCATCGATTATACAACAGGACAGATTGTATTGAAGGACTTTATGGTATCAAGTTTTGAAGGAGCGTCAATACAGATTAGTGTGAAACCATTATCAAGAGATTTCACGGCGCCTAAAGATCGTATCTTTAGATTAAGACAAACTGACGTATCAGTTACAACAAGGGCAGTATAATGGAATATCGTCCGGCTTCGATTTCATCTCACATAGAGGATCAATTTCCTAATATCTATCGTGCCGAAGGTCCTGACTTCATTGCGCTTGTTAAGTCGTATTACGAATTTTTAGATCAATCAAACACACGAAACTTTAGTGCTCTAGGTGATATTGATAATACTATCGAGTCGTTCCTTAAGTATTATAAAAGCAAGTACCTACATTCTCTACCTTTTCCTGAGTCATCGACAGATGATATTGCATTCCTTGTAAAAAATATTTCAGATTTATATCGTAGTAAAGGTACACAAGAAGCACTTGAATTAATGTTCAAGATGTTTTATAAGCAAGACATTGAAACTTATTATCCCTCGTCCTCTATATTGAAGTTATCGGATTCAAAATGGGTGTTCTCAACATACCTAGAATTCAAACCCTCGGCGAACACAAACGATTTTCCTGTGAAAAGAGGTGATGTGATTGAAGGAGATTCATCAAAAGCAACAGCGTTTGTTGATGAAGTTGTGTTCTATAATATCTCAGGAGTACAAGTTCCTGTAGCGTATATATCAAATGTATATGGCAAATTCACATCTGATGATGCTTTGAAAGTGACACGATCAGGTTCTGAATCTTTTCCAGGTAAGATAATATATGGTTCACTTAATAAACCTGATGTTTTAATTGAAGGCGGAACCGCTGATAATAAAATAGGGGATAAAGTAAAACTCATTTCTTCTAAATCTGGCGTGTTAGGAGAAGGTGTTGTTCGTGCCATATCTGATATTCCTGAGGGTTCAATTGCCTGGGAATTAAAAGACGGGGGTTGGGGTTATGATACCTCTCTTGCTGTTGATGGTACAGGTAGTTTAATTAGTGAAAACAAAACATTAGTATCAACACAAGTATTAGTTGTTGCATCCGAAATAGATGCAAAACCTGGAGATACAATAACAACAGATTTTGCGGGAGCAGGTGTATTTGTTAATAATGAAGGTGGTGCGCAAGACAGCGGATTTGTATTAAGAGGAACATCAACTATTGTTCAATACGAATATCCACTTCTTTATGTATCTGCATATGATCCTGCTGATACAGATTATTCTGATCCTGTTGGTGTGTTATCGCAAACAGCACCTTATCATGATGGCGCATTCCATGTAAGGAATCAATCTGATTTGTCACAGATTGCAGAAATGCCAAACGGGTATGAAGGTGTAGTTGCATTAAACGGTTCTACATTATTCAATATTACTACATTAGGAAGTTTTAATGATACAGCATCATATGAAATAGAATCATATGAAAACACGGAAACAGTAACATTCTTTACTGATACAATAGGCGACTTTGCAAATACGTATTTAGGTCACATTCCTACTCCTGATGGATCAGGCGGATATGATGAAGTATTAGTTGAAGAGTCAGGTGATGTTGTAGCAGGAAATACATATGAAATAGTAACTGGAACAAATCCAAGAGCAGGTGAACAAGTTACCTGGACAGATATTCCTAATATTAGCACTAGCTATATCAATGATAGTTCCGACTTTTTTAGACGGACAGATCAAGTCGACCACAATTATATTACGGGGCAATCATTATTAGTTACGCTAACAGGATCGTTTAATCCTTTTGTGTCGGGAACAACTTATTATGTCAGAGTTGTAAATCAAGATTTCTTTCGATTGTATAACACACAACAAGGTGCAGTTAATAACGATAACGCCGACTTAGTGCAATTCACTTCTAGTGATATAAGTAACGCAACAGGAAATTTCATAGTCACATTTCCTACGATTGATTTCACGCATCCATATTTTGGCGCTCCTAATAGCAATCCTGGGACATTGTTTTCTGTGACTCCTGAACAACTTGTTGATAATGCTTTAGGTGCCGATGCATTCTTGGCAGGAACTGTTATTAATCGAACAGAGATAAATTATGGAATGTCAGGCAGCATATTCACAGATTACAGAACTAGGTTGGCAGATGCTTTAGGATCAAAAACAGCAAACTTAGGTTCATTAGAAAATATTAAGATTACGAGCACCGGCGCAGGATATACGAGCAATGTAAGGACATACATCTATAATGATGATATGAAGAAATTTGGTTACGGCCCATTATCAGTCAAGTTCAATGTTTCCAATTTTGATATTCAAATAGGTGAAATTATTGAGCAAACGATACAGGTTCCTGATTTGTCGACTAATAGTTTTGGTGACTTTACTTCTCTTAATTCAACGATTGATTACATTGCCAGAGGAAAATTGATTGGTGTTGACACAGAAAACGATGCATTCCTATTTCAACAATTAAGTTTTTATCCTTTCAGGGTAGGCGGAAGTGCAATACAAATAGCGGGAAATAGTTTATCGATAACATCAATAAAAAGATTGAGTTCTGATTCGTATTCACCCTTAGGTGAAAACGCAGTAGTTGAAGGTCGATCAGATTATCTGGCGGGTCGTATTACTGATGTGGATATTACTAGATCAGGGTTTAGATATGAATCCGGTGAACAACTTTCATTAGTAAACAATGACGAAACAAATACAGAAAAGTATGGTAATGTTGTTGGACTAGCAAAGGCTGATGTTACTCAGGCGGGAATCACAGAAGGTCGATGGGCAACCACAACTTCACATCTATCAGACAACAATAGATACATACATGATAATCATTATTATCAACAGTATTCATATGATGTATCAACAATATTAGATCCTACAGTGTATGAAAACACATTGAAGGATGTTGTACATGTTGCAGGAACTAAGTTCTTCGGAACACCTATGATCTCTACAAATAATGATGTTACTTGTGCAGTTGATTCTACTGTTGTGAAAACTCCAACATCATTAGAAGTATTGCTTAGGGCAACTCCTGAAGTCATCACACAAACATTAAATGAAATGTACGTGTGGTACGTTACTGGTTTGCTACAAGAAAAAGCGCCTTTACTTTATGAGGTAGTTAGGCAACGAGACAATACAGGAAACATGTACATTGATATTGTGCTTACTAATGGAACTGATGTTGTTGATGCACCTAACGAAGCAACACAAATGGCCGGTTATGTGGGCAACGGCACAACAGGTGATGCAGCAGTTGACACACGTATTCAAAGTTTAATTCAACATCTTATAAACAATGCTTCTTCAGTTGAAAAATCATTTCAACATCCTTTTCAACCTCCGGGGCAAAATGTTGACGTTTTCAATTTCCAGACAATTGAATTAATGATTGAAAATGGTGGTCCTAGCACGTATGCTTCAATGTATGATGCACTAGCAACATGTACGCTAGATGGTGATGGCGTTGATGAAGTTGAAATTACAAATCAAGGTGTGGGTTATGTTGTACCTCCTATTGTCACATTTAGTGCTCCGCCATCTGGAACAACAGCACAAGGAACAGCATCGATAACTAGAGACGGTCGTGTTTCGAAAATTACGATTACCAATGCAGGTACTGGATATACTGTTGCACCGACAATTACAATTAACACACCAACAGAGACATTAATTGTGAATGCAGGTAGTTTAGATGTAGGAACTACGTATCAAGTTATTGATATGGGATCTGTTGCAGGCGATGATCCGGCATGGGATGCACTTGGTGGCACTGATACATATTCACAAGGTTCAGTGTTTGAAGCAAAAAATGATGGAGGCGCATTAACAGGTGCAAAATTTATTCCTGCATTGTTGGCAGCAATTGTCGAATTGCCTTCAAACACTATAGTAGATTTTGATTAATAGTATATAAATAAAACAAACACTTAGGAAAGTTTTTACATGGCAAAGGTTGTAACTGAAAATTTTAGGATCGAAACATCAAACGAGTTCGTCAAATCGTTCGAGGATATGGCGAGCAATGATTATTATATCATGGGATCATCCTATTCAAAGAACAACACTATTTCTAATAGTCAAAAGGAAATACGGGATTTTGAGCGCAGGGTTATTTTTGGTAACAGAATAACCACAGACGATGTTAGATATATGTTTAACATAAAACCATGGTCGACAGGCACTGTGTATGACTCGTTTGACGATACACAAGATATGAGCACTAAAAACTTTTATGTTACTGTTCTTGATGGACCTATCAACGAAACATCATATAAAGTTTTCAAATGCATTCGAAATAATAACGGTGCGGCATCGACACAAGAACCATCAACAACTCAAGAGTCAGTAAACTTTGAAACCACAGTTAGTGATGGATATATTTGGAAATACTTATTTTCTGTTCCTCCTGCAGAATATATATTGTTCGGAACAAACACACTGTTGCCATACGTTAAAAATGACTTAACCATCTCGAATGCTCAGCAAGGAATAAGTGATATATTGATTGAAGCAGTCCCTGGTGGCGCATTTAGTTCATATATAACATCGCCCGGAGATGATCCGTCTGCCGTGACTATAAAACAAGTACAAACAATATCATCAAACAGATTCCAGGTCACTGTAACTGCGCTGAATGAACCGAAGTCAACAGTTGATACATATAGAGGATTATATCTCCGCACAAGTAATTCTAATGTGTATGACATAGTTAATAGTAATAGCCCTGCATTTGCCGGAACTGACAATCGTGACATTGAATTAACTATTTCTGTTGATGGCATTTCTGATGCTGCGGCATTTATTAATTCATTACTCGGAAAGCAAGCACAACTGTTGCCTAAAATTGAAATATCTGCACCTAATGTTGAGACGGGTACACAGGCAATTGCGTATGGAGTTGTAAACTCTCAAGGTGAATTGGTTGATATAAAATTTAACACTAAAGGCAGCGGGTATTTTTACGCAGAGGCAACAATAATTCAACCAGGTGTATTGGCATCACAGGCATTGCCTGATTCAACACTTCGTGTTATTTGCTCTCCAGAAGGCGGACACGGATCAGATCCTGTACATGAATTGTTTATGAGTAGGGTGTCAACTGTAACAACATTTATCAGCGACATAACAACAAACACTCCTGATACAAATACATACACTAAGATTGGTGTTGTGAAAAATCCTCTGTTTCAGGTTATTGGGACATCAAATATTGTTGCGACATCCAAATACAGAATAACAAATTTGGGAGTAGGCGATCAACAATCTAATTGGAACACTGCGGCAGGAACAACAGGTGTTGAATATGTTGTCGGGTCAGTATTTGTTGCATCGCAACCTGTGCAAACTGATGGCGGACAAGTTATGCCGTTACCAGAAACATTTGATAACAGAGAGCGACTACAGATTGATAATCAAGTATTAACAGATACTGCAGTTGTTGATGTTGGGTTTTATGTGTCTCAGACAAATGCTGCAGGAGAAACTGCCTCTGGTATCATTCATGAAGTTAAAACTGTTGATACTACAGGTAACGGTATTGATGATTCTACAATATTATATTTAGTTGATACTGAAAGCACAGGGAGTAAAGGATTTGAAGTTGATGCCGTTGTTCCTGTCATAATTAAAGAAACAAAAGAATCTGTTAGTAGTACATATGTAGCATTAATAAATAGTGTTACACAAGAATTATATCAACCATATTCAGGTGAATTGTTGCACTTTGTTGATTTTGATCCTATCACAAGAAACAATACATCTAAAGAAAAAGTAAAACTTATTTTCGACTTCTAAAGGAAAGAGTAAATTAAATGGGCATTAATACAGAATTAAATATCGCACCGTATCATGATGATTACGATGAAACAAAACAATATGTTCGTGTATTGTTTAAACCCGCACGAGCGGTGCAAGCACGAGAGTTAACTCAACTGCAATCAATCCTTCAAAATCAGATTGAAAGATTTGGTAACAATGTGTATCAGAATGGTACAATCATTGAAGGTGTGAACCCGACTGTCGATAAAAAAGTTTCATTTGTTAAAATTAACGATCAATCAGCAATTACAGATTTGACAATCTATGCCTCAACTGATGAGGTTTCATATTACCTTACTGGTCAAACATCAAAATTACGAGCGAAGATTGTTGCGGGTGCCAACGGATTCCAAACTGATGCGCCTAATCTTAAAACATTCTTTATTAAATATTTGCTATCTAGTCTTTCATCAGAAACTGGAGTTGAATACAAAGAATTTGTTGGTGGTGAATTATTATCTATTACTCGAGAACAAGACGGAGTTGAGACATCTGTAACTTCTGTAACAGCGGCAACATCTACTGCCACAGATGGCACTGTTGATAATGTAGGGCAATCTCTCGCTGTAAATGTTACTAGTGGTATCATTTATCAAAATGGACACTTTAACTTTGTTGCTGAACAATTGATTATTGCATCTAAGTATACGCCAAATCCTGATAATATTTCTATCGGGTTTACAATTGAAGAAAGTATTGTTGACTCCGCTTTAGATGTATCGCTATTAGATAATGCACAAGGTTTCAATAATCAAAATGCTCCTGGCGCAGATAGATTAAAATTAGAACCGAAACTTGCAGTTTATACAACCACAACACGACCAAAAGATTTCTTTGCTCTATTGAGAATCGAAAAGGGTGAAACTGTTTTTGTTCGTGGCGAAACAGAATTCAATTCCGTTAAGCAGGAGTTAGCAAAAAGAACAAATCATGAATCTGGGAATTATGTTGTAAAAGGATTTAAAGTAACAACTGAGAAAGATGAAGATACTGGAAAGTTCTTTGCTGCTGTAGGACCGGGAACTGCATATGCGTTTGGGTACGAAGTATCAACTGTTGGTACGCAAAAATTAGAAATTACTCCGCCGACAACAACAAACAAAAAAATTGGGCAAGCAACAGGTGTTGAATATGGTGCGTGGTTGACAGTTGATGTGTCTGCATCAGGCACTGATTTTGAACCATTTGACTTCAAAACAAGATATAACTTATATGCGACAAACTATGATGCAAATGATGTATCCACACAAACGCCAATAGGATCGTGTTCAATTAGAAACATTGAGCCAGTAGGTGCAAACAAAGTTCGAATTTACGTTTATGGTATTACAAAAGACACTGATGATTCAGGAAACAATGCATTTAATAGATATGACAACATTGGGTATATCGGATCTGCATCTGCACCTATAAAAACTGAAATCATCGCAACAAGCGAAATAAGCAATATCACATTTGCAAATCAATCAACTATGTTATTCCGCACCGGACGTGAGGGAATGAAAAGTATTGAAAACACAGTGTTCACACAAAGAGAGTTGAGAACATATGCTAATGAGATAGACACAGACGATAATGGCGGCGAAGTTCAGATTGATCAAATTGTTTCAGGTGATGTAACAAAAACACCTATCGTTGAATCATCACTTTCATCCGGAGGCATCTTTGGTATTACGACTGCTAATGAGTATGTTGAAGCAACCGGCGCTTCAGTTCAGTCAGGCACAAACTCTATTCAAGTAAACTTCCCTGCAGGCAAGTTATTAAGACACATATATTACAATGCTACAGTATCAGGTACGACACATGATACTTTAGAAGATATTTCAGTTTGGTTATCGAGTACATTTAACAAAGTTGCTAATTATGGCAACCTTGGGTTACCGAACTGCATAAGACTTAACAAAGTTGAGTATGAAGAAACAGCCGGCAATTGGGTTGATATAACAAGTAAATTTTCTTTGGTCACTAATGCAAAAGATGGATATTACGGGATTTCTTATATAAAACTTAGACAAGGTCAATCACTTGATTCTGATGTCACACCTATTAGAGTCAATGCAATTGCTCTTAAACGAATTGTGAATGGTGGATACTTAACAGCGAATAGTTACTCTGGCGTTACTAATGCGGCAGATATAGTAAAACCATTTGAGGCAAGAAACGGCGTAACATATAATACATTGAATTGTTATGATTTCAGACCTTATGCAGATAGTTCTACACAATATTTTACTGAAGCGGGAAATTCTGCGCCTGTAACAACACAGTCATTGCAATTTGATCCTGATAGAGCAGTACCATCAATATCAAATAACAGTGTTGTAACTGGCGATCAAGAATACTTTTTAGGACGTATTGATACATTAGCAATCGATGCTGCGCAAAGCTTTGTGATAGTTAAAGGTCAACCTTCTGATAATCCTATACGTAATTATTCAGATACTACATTTGGAATCGCAGACATATATGTTCCCGCTAATGATTTAACAACATCAAATGCAAATGCGCTTAAAGTTAAAAGAAACACGACTAGAAACTTTACTATGCAGGACATTGAAAGGTTGGATCGCCGTGTTAGCATAAGTAACGAAATATTAGCAATGTCGATACTTGAGCAATCAACACAAAATAGATTTATTCCTGATGCAAACGGCAATAATAGATTCAAGAATGGTATTCTTGTTGATCAATTTAAAAATTTCGATGTTGCTGATGTGACGAATGGTGATTTCAGATCGTCTATTCATCCCGGTAGAGCAATTCTTGCACCAGCAATAAAACAAATGCCTATTGATTTAAAAGTAGATGGTTCATCAAACGTAACAACATTTGATAATGTGACAACACTATCTTCTGTTGAAAGAGAAACATTATTGTTCCAAGAGAATGCAACTAACTTTAGAAACTTGGCATCTAACTTCTGGAACTTTAGAGGTAATATGCAAATAGCACCTCAGTTCGATTCATCGTTTGATGTTACACAAAATCCTGACGCTAACATTGAAATTGATTTGTATGGGTTCGCAGAAGACCTATTAGTTAATATGAATGAAATGTATCCTACTACACTCGATACGACAACGTCTGTATTGACTAGTACTCGCAAAGAAAGAATCGGAAATACTAGAAAGGGTTGGCAATTTGATACTTATCAAGATACAACTCATCGTCAGGAACTTGTTGTTAATGATAACCTCGTTCAAGCAGATTTAGGTAATTTTGTAACTGACTTCTCATTGAAACCATACATGACACCTAAGTCAATTAAGATATATGTTGCAGGGTTGAGACCTAATACAAGACATTACATTTATTTCGATGGATTGCCAGTGAACAATCATACTTCTCCTGGTGCTGTTTACGAAAGTGATATTATTCAAGAAAATGGCGGAAGAAGTATTAAAGCAGATGATGTTTACGCATCTGCACCGAAAGGAAGTGCTATTTACACTGACGAGTTCGGTAAATTTTTTGCAGTGTTCGATCTTCCTGGAGAATCATTCTATGTGGGTGATAGAGCGATAACGCTTTCTGATTCCCCTCAGTTTGATAGTATTGAATCAGCAGGAACGTCATTTGCAAGAGAGACATATCATGCTTATAATTTTGCTATAAGCAAAACTCAAGTAGGCACATCAATAAGAGAAGCCGACTTTGATGTTGAAGAGTCAATATTTATTACTGATAGAACAATTAAAACAAAAGTTCACATGGATCCTTTAGCACAAACATTCCAAGTCGATCCGGTAGTGGGTGAAGGTTCTTCTTATATATTTACTGATAAAATTGATCTTTGGTTTAGAAAAAAATCATCACCAAACACGAAGAATGGTATTACTGTTCAAATACGTGAAACTGCTAACCCGGGGTATTTCCCTAGTGATGTAGTTTTGCCAATGGCAGTGAAGCACATTGACTGGGATTTGATTAACGTATCCTCAGATGCTGCTGAAGCGAGTAAGACGGAGGTTGTGTTTGATGATCCTATACGACTCGAAGTAGGAAAGCATTACGCAATTGTGATTATTCCTGATGGCACAGATCCCGACTACTTTATATTTACATCAGTTTCAGGTGGAAAAGATATTAATGACGATAGTGTCACGGTTGGTACTGACTGGGGTATGGGTATGTTGTTCACATCAACGAACAACAGAGCATGGAAGGATTATCAAAGCGAAGATATTAAATTTAGAATTTACAAAAAGGTGTTCTCAGAAGAGACGGGATATTTAGATCTTGTTCCAAATGACATGGAGTTCTTCAATTTGACACACACCTTTGGTGAATTCATCGATGATGAATATGCTTATGTACAAGCAGCTCCAGGATCAGATGATTCTCAATTCCAAGGTACACTATTGAATAACAGAAAAGTGCAAGTAGCAAACTTAAGTTCTCAGGATAACACGAATTTCACATCGTTTATCACTGCAGGAAGTACAGTTATAGTTACGCAAGGTGCTGCAAATACTCATGTATCTGTTGTTGATTCAATTAGTACTAGCCTTGATGGATCTACTCATACTGTTAAATTAAGAGAGGCGCCGCCACTGCCATTTGCTGCTGGGCAAACATGTAGTTTGATTCGTGCAATCGGCGGTAAGGTTGTGAATTTTGACAGGACTGATCCTACACGACTTGCGATTAAAGAAAGTACTTCTGGTATTGGCGGTGCTTTGTATGACACCTCTTCGGGTAATCAAATAATTACAGGTGCCAAGTCAGGTGCGGCAGCAAGAATTGCATCTATATTCAATTCTCCTATATCATATATACAACCTTTCCTAATGGAACAGAATACGTTAAGAACGACTACTTCGCTTCAACTGTTTAAGCATAGTTCAGCACATGAAGAGTCCCTAGGTGTTGCGACTACTGCAGAAGATATTTCTTTTGCAAACTCAACTTATTTGTCAAATGAACAAAGGTTCATTCCATCTAGACAAAACGTATTAGTTGACGGAAACTCAAATACAGTTGACAAATTAAGATTCCGTGTTACACTTGACAATACAGGATTCGATAAAGTAACTCCTGTAATTGATAATGCTTTGGCGAGCGTTCACACATATAACTATTTTATATCTGATGATAATCAGAATACATCACAATATGTTTCTGCACCTGTTGTGCTGCAACCAGGTCATCCTGCTGAAGGACTTACTGTTTTCCTTGCTGCGTTTAGACCTAAAGGTTCAATGGTTGAAGTTCAAGCACGATTCTTACTTCCTAGTGATCCTGATAATTATACAGACTGGGTTTCATTAGAAAACAAAAATCCTGCAATGTTCTCAAGTGCTGCTAATCTTGAAGATTATCGTGAATTTGAATATACGTTTGATGAACAAGCGTTCATCACTGGCGTGGGTTCACCTAATTCGAGTGACTTTGACGGGTTCCAGATAAAAATTATATTAAAGCATGAGACAGCATCTACAGGATCAAATGTATTCCCTCATGTTTATGATTATCGAGCGATTGCATTGACATGATGGATGCTAATAACTTTAAAAGGACTGAAACATCAGCATTAGTGAATACTGATGTGAGTGCATATAAAACTGCTAAGTTAAGAAATGCGAAAGAGCAAAAATTCAATCAATTAATCGAAAAGGTTGACAAATTAGAACAGTGTGTTGACAATTTAAAATCAAGAATAGAAGAGATAGAAAAAAATGGCAATAGATAGTATTACTAATGTAGACGCAAGTTACACGTTTCAGCAGTGGTGGACAACCACTAATGAAATTATTAACAAATTGAATAATGTTGTCACGATGGAACCAAGTGATGCTCCTAATGCAGATGATGTCATTCTTGCAGGTTCATTAAAGACAACCGATGCAGTTGACGGTGTGATGACGAACGTGTTAAAAGCTGCTTCGGGAAATGAATTAAATGTGGACCATACTATTGTTAAGTTTGCACAGCAACAAATAATTTATGTTCCTACATCAGGAAAATCTGACACCATTCAATTCACCAAAGCAGGAACTCCTGCAGGTGACTTTACTGATAACACTTGGTCGCTGGGTCCTGTTGATGCAAGCGGTAGCGGCATTTCGCAACATGCTGATTTCCAAATCACAGGCATAAATGGTTCAGGTAATGTTCTAGACAATGATGCTTTATTCACATTCAGAAGATCAAATGGCAATACTAAAGGTAAGATCACAGGAACATTCATAGAAATTGATAACGCAATTCTTCCTGCACAAATAAACAAAAATTGTGCAACTGCAACAAAATTTTCTGATGATACAGTTATTAATTTCGGTGGTGCGAGTGGTGCTGTTGCGCAAGGTGATGGTCATGTTTCAGGTCAGATTACATTCCATGGTGGCGAAGGTTCTGCTATTGATGCAGAGTTAGCTGTTGATTTTAGCAGTATACGAGGCGTACAGGATTTACAAGCAGGAAGTGGATTAACAATTGTATCACAACATATAGATGGCGTGAGCAATGATGGTAATACATTAGGCGGCAACTATCCTACGGGAACAATGTCACACGCAAATACTAGCGATGTTGCTGATAGTGAAAATACTGGAAACAATGTAATTCAAGATTTAACATTTGATGAGTTTGGTCATGTAGCATCAGTAGGAATTGTTGATCTTGCAAATACACTAGTTAAAGTGAATCCTAGCACAAACGCTAGTCGAAGCAAAGTATCAAACAAAGGTATTCTGTTTGATTCAGGTACTTATCTCAGTTTCAAAAAGCAATCATCAGCGACCACTGCTGACGAAGTAAAACTATACACTAGTTCGAATACATTTAATATAGATAGCGGCGGGCATACTGAAATTAAATTAGTGGCTGACGAGCAAGTTATCATTGCAAGCGACACAGGTAATCAATTTAAATTTGATACGGAATTCGGTGCTTTAACTTGTGAGGGTGATATTACTGCATTTGGTAATGCATCTGATAGATCATTAAAAGAAAACATCGAACCTATTACTGATGCGCTCGATAAAGTTAATTCAATTAACGGATACACATTTAATTATATTGATGCTCCAGAAAAGGGAAGAGTGCCAGGTGTCATTGCACAAGAGCTAGAGATAGTGTTACCCGAAGCTGTTTATGAGATTGATGACGGTAAAAAAGCAGTTAGGTATGATAATACCATTGCGTTACTTGTTGAGGCAATCAAAGAATTGAAACAGCAGGTTGACGAACTAAAGGGAAAGTAAGGACCTGATATGCCAATCAAAAAACCTATCTCATTATCAGTAGACCCTATAACCGCAGAATATATCACAACTGATGACAGAGATGCTTTAACTCTTAGCGAAATAACTGATGAGCATGGCGGTGATGAACCCGATGCATTGTCAGAATATTATCTCAATGACGGGTTAGTAAAATCGAAAGATTGGAGATATGGGTTTCGATCAGCATTCGGGTTAAATGAATTTGCGTTTGATGATGACTCGATTATACCTGACCCAGGTCATGCTACAGGAACTATATACAAACGTGCGCATGTGCCGACAACATCTAAAGCACTTTTTGATAAAGCAGTCATAATCCATCGACAACCTTTTTATGCATCTAATACCTGGAGAGGACGAATAGGTGCTGAACTTTATGAGTTTGAACTTGAGGAAGATGTGTATCCTGAGGTGGCGTGGCCGGCAGAAAGCAATCTTAATCCAAAGTATGACCCGGCAGAAACTACTGGCGTTTATAGAATGAAGTATCGTAAATTTTCGCCAAATAATCAGGTCCCGCAAAAAGGCAACGAAATAAGTTTTAGTCATTTTTGGGGCACTGAAACATTTGGTAGACCGAACGGCAATATTGAAATAATAGTTGACTCTGTTGATTATGGCGGCGTTATTGAAGCATATGGATCGCATCCTTACTCAAGTTTGGCTTCAGGTGAACAAAGAATTTTTGCTGATATTCACAGTGATGATTTATTGGCGACCAATAGCATATACACAGACACTCCTCAATATGTTTACCAAATAAAGTTTATTATCCCTGAAGATGTTACAATCATCGGTACGCAAAAAGGAGCGGACAAAGCAGCATTCACCATAGAAAATATACCCGACACCATTAAGGTAATATTTAAACCAAGCGGAAAAATTATCGGTAGAGGCGGAGACGGAGGAAGTGCTTCTAGTTTAGTTATTTCCGATGCTCGCAATGGAGAACATGGCGGAGCAGCAGTTCGTATTGTTCATGATGGGAAGTTTGAAATAGATCAGTATCACCAAACCACTAAATGGCAATTGTGGGGCGGCGGTGGCGGTGGCGCTGGAGGATACTACAGGAATGATCGAGATGATATCTATGGTGGCGGCGGCGGTGGTGGCGCTGGATATAGTCTTGGTGGCAATGCTATGTGGCAAAATTTACAAATAACAAATTTTGCTTCGGATTATAATCCTGCAGATTTATCAACTGGTACATCTTTAAGAAATGTAACCTTTGAAACTGAGCCCGAGTTTTATCAAAGAATAACAAGCGGTTCAGATCTTCTAGCGGATGATGTAATACCTATGTATTCTGTTGATTCGCCATTTAGATCAGGAAGAAACTGGATTTTTACAAATAGAGCAAGGCATACTGCACAAACAGCAAAGCAAATGGATTTTGCGCTTAAATCAAAACAAGGAACAGGGCAATCTGGCGGCGGCGCCGGCGGAGGGATTTTTTTCAATACAACACTCCGTCCTCGAATAATGGCATTGCCTTACACAAAACCTGACTATATTGATGATAATGATGCATCAAAGAATGGAGATGCACCTGATTATATAGATCAAGTGCCTGCAGGTTTTGAGAACGGGTGGATACTAGGTCATGTAGACGGTACAGGCGCTGGATTTTATGCGATTGTTGAAGATGGTGAAATTGTCTTTAGCAGAGGTGATAGTTATCCTAGAACTATAAACAGGGTAGAGTTAAAGCATAATGATCAGACAGGTGAAGTCGAGTATGAAGTATTTAGACAACAGTTTGGCGAGCAACCCTATAGATCCTCGAAAGGGTATGATGTAGTTTACGAAAAAATATCTTTTGATCATCCTGATGCTGAACTTATCAAGCAAGGCAAATCATATTTAAATCAAAGTAATTATGATTTTGAAAAACAAGAATATAGATGGGGTAATTCGGACTGGAGACAGAAATTTTTCCATGGCGGAGGATTCACTAAACGTAATAACACGAGTTCACCGGGTGATGTACACAAATACTTATACTTTCCTGTCGCAAAATGGGATCAAGGAATAAACAGACAATTTTTCGGTACAGTAGGAAATATAATTAATTACAAACCTTCCAACGCTTTGTCAATTCAGAATATTGATCCGGAAGCAATAGTTGTAGGTCTCGGACAGAATGGTGGAATATACGAAAGTGTGCCGGATGTAAGTGATGGAAATCGGCTTAAGCCAGACGCACTACTCGATTTTTCCTCTAGTTACAGAAATGTTGTAGAATCACAGTTTATGGTAGATGGTGGAACAAGTGTAGATAAGCAATTAAGGTCCTCACATGAATTCACAAGATATCCTTTATATACTGCAGTAGATGAAACAGGGAAATATAAAATTGCTCCAGGTGGATATGCATCACCTTTGCTAGATGGCGGACAGGCAGGAGAGATAATCCCGTCAGGGGAGGTACAATTCCGAATTAGCACAGTTTCAGGTGGGCCCAATAAGTATACTAGAAGAGCATGGCCACCTTTAAGTGAAAACATCAAAACTTCATTTACTGACATATACGGCGGTGGCGGTGGCGGTGGCGCATTTGGAATGAAAGGTGGCGATGCACCATCATACAATGTACCTGCAGATCAATCGCAATATGAGAACTATGTTGCACCAGGCGGTAATCAAGGCCCACATTTTGTAGGTAACGCAAATGTGATAAACGGTCTCGCAGGTACTCAACTTTATGGTCAGGACTTTACTGCGGCAAGAAATATAAGGGGCGGATGGCGAGAAATTGGAAAATATTACTATGGCATTCAACAAATATAAACGAAACCTTAAATATAAATAAACATTATACTTAACAGGAAAGGCAGTTCCACATGGCAATAAAATTTACAGATTTAACAGCAGTTCAGACTCTAACAGCAAATGATGTGTTTGCTGTAGCAGTTAGTGCAACCGGCAATTCTGCTAAGATAAATTTTTCTGATTTAAAATCTATTGTTGTAGATGCTTCGACATTTGCTAACAATGCAGGAAACATGGTATCTGCTTTAAACGCATATGATTCGGGTAACGGAACCAACCTACTAAATGCTGATAAATTAGATGGCCAACAAGGGTCATATTACCTAGAATACAGCAATCTTCAAAATACTCCCACAATACCGACAGACCTACACGACTTAAATAATGCTCAGGTTGAAGCAGGCGGCATTGGCGGATTTATACGATTAAGGCCATCAGATAGTAAACTGATTTTCCAGAAAAAGGAAAATGGCGCATTAACATCTGTTCCTGTAATTATCACAACTAGTAATATTGAAGAAGGTCTTAATAAGTTCTATACTGATGATCGTGTTGAAACATACTTCGATGGCAATTTTGCTGCTTATTTCAACAAGTACAATATTACTTTTGATGAAGGTAATGTAATCGATAGTTATTTTGATACTGTTGGGTATGCACCTATTGTTAGTCAATCTAACGAAACTAATGTTATTAGAATAAAAACTGAAGGTCAAATTCCTGGCACCAGTGCTGACTTTCCTAAGAGAGATCAAACCGGAAGATTTTTATCATATCAACCAGGAACAAACATTAGATTGTTTGGTGCCGATTCTAGTAACGCAGCGACACCAATAACAAATCAGGCAGATTTTTCAATTGTTGTTGAAGGATTTAACACATATGCTGATTCAAACTTTTCTGGTGGCGTACCAACATTTGATGCAACTACAGGTATTGCAAATAACACTATCACGTTTGCTAGTCCTCATGGGTTTGATAATTATGATGCTGTAATCTATGCATCAGGTGGCGCAGGTGCTGTTATTGGGTTAGAAGAAGGTAAAACATATTACATATATAACCCTAGCAATAATGCAAATTCCGTTCAACTTGTTGATGTTCTAAATGGAACAATAGCAAAAACTTTTGATGTAGGTTCAGGTAATTCGCATACATTGACTCCAGTTCAAATATCAACGCCTTTTCAGCGCATCACATATAGCATTTGTGAATGGGACATGTCTACAGGAAAGATTTCTGCACCTACAGGCGAACAATCAGTTAATGTTGGCACTCCTGTAGCACCTGCATTAACTGACCAAGAAAGATTGACATACTTGTCTGAAAATCAAAATAGAATCCTTGAATCATTTAGTGTAGAAAATTTTGTCAAATTACAATTGACACATAATAGTGAAGGATCTGTAACATCAGGCATAACCCCAGGTAAAGGGTTGTGTGTATATAGACGTGTGGCACAAGTCAACACAATCGCAGAACAATTAAAAGGTGAACCTAAACTAGTTGCTGTTGTAGGTCCACTAGATATGAAAAATGATACATGGATAGATTATTACACTGACGATGTTTTAACACATTCAGGTAAAAATCAAATCGACAACTCATATTTGCCTGAAAACACTGTACACTTTAAACCATTTCAGGTTCCCCTTGCATCAAATGGAGCAAGAGGTTGGGTTGATGCGACAATTGAATCTATCGAATATCAAAATGAAGTGAACCCTACCCTTAGCACATACATTGATTTGACATTGCAAGGCAATGTGATAATGGATTCGGGTGAAACAAATGGTGTTTGGATTTCACATAATGATACTGCCAAGATTCAAACTGCTATCACAGCAAATTCTGATTCAGGAAGAAAGGCGATTCAATTCAATCCCAAAACATATATCGTAACACAGTTAGTAGTACCAGATAACTTTAGTATTGCTGGATACGCATATAACACAAAATTGACAAAATTGCCTTGGTCAGGATGGACAGGATCAGGAGCAACATCTTCAACAACAATTCTTAAGTCAGCTGATCAAAGTTTAAGAAACACAAGTTTTGTAGGATTTGATATTGACGGCAATTCAATAAACTCTATCGGGTTTGATGATACTAGTAATATCACATTAAATTACGCAGTTGACGTAGGACAATTTAGTGATAGTGTGTTATTTGATAAAGTCAGAATACGCAAACCTATAGGCGGCGGAATTTATGCACCTGATCCTACTAATTTGAAAGTGATAGGTTGTGAAGCATTAGATTCAGGCATAACCGATAGGCATGTATTCTCACCGCTTATTGCTAGCGGCGGTATAGTCACTTCAATATCATCCAACAGATTTGAAAACTTTTCTAAAGGTGCTATTGACATTTCTCTTACTGACAAGGGTTCTGTAGAGGGTAATATCATTTCAAATTGCGGTTCAGGACTTATTGTGTTCGGATCAAAATTCATGATTTCATCACCAAATGTGCTTACTGGTCCTGCAGGTGAGTTCTTACCTGCTCCTGACATTTACAATTCAGAATATGATCTTATTAATATTGATCTTACTTCTGTTAGTTTATCGTCAAGCGGCCCATCTTCATTTGACTCTGATTTCCACAAGTATCAAGAAAACGGAGAAGTTTATGACTTCGGTGCTTCGTTACCTGAATATAAAATATTTGCAATTAAGAAAACTGCTAGTGGCGAAGAAAGTATTTGGATCGAGGATTTAACTGCACCCACAGGTACATCTCAAGAAATAGTAGTTGCAACATTTGATGCTACTGATGACACTGTATACGATTTTGTAAATAATAATATTACTGTTACAGTGCCTGCCGGTATTGTTAATGGTCTTGCTACAGGAGATCCTGTGGTATACAATAAAGGATTAGATAGTAATCAAGATGGTGCAGTGTCACCTTCACCTGATTTGGTTGACGGTACAACATATTTTGTTTCAATACCCATACCTGCTACTCCTAATGTTATTCGTTTGTACACTGACCGAGTAGGTGCGCTAAGCGCTGATCCTGCTAAAGAGGTTACATTCACAAATGCTGCTGGGCCACAACAAAACGGTGCAACAGGATCGCAACACACTTTAACACGAAATGCATTCTTAGGAATTGTAAATAGGTACGAATCAGGTAACCTGCCGTCTGAAGGCGGATTCCAGTGGACAATACCAAGTGACACAGTTCGCAAAATTAAGTTCTCTGGTCAACCATACACTGCGGATTATCTAAAGAATCCGAACAACACTATCTATTATAATAATGGTGGGACATTTGCAATGACTACAGGTGATCCTGATCACATAGGAATTGGTTGGTCAGCGACTATTACAGCACCAGTAGATGCAGCAATTATAGTGAATAATGCAGGTAATCCTGGAACATGGACCCAACCAGGCGGCCCAGGAACACCTGTTTATTACACCATCACTGTTAGGGATTATAAATACTTAGGTCTAGGTAGAAAAGTAAGACCTAAAGATTTAGGTGTATCACAGCATTTGAACTTCAGTACAGGTGTAGATCCTAGTCCGGGTGCTACTGCCCCAGATGAGTTCGGAATTATAACAGATATCAGTGATGGCACAGAACAAAAAATAATACAAATAGAATGGCCGAATGCGTATTTCAACAACACACCAGATTCAGGCGGTGCAGTAGGCGGGTCAGGTGGTATACTAGAAGTAGAAGATACGTTTGTAATAGCAACCGGAAGGATTAAATAACATATGTCTAGTTTAACAAATATTAATAACAACTCGAGAGTAGTCAACGTAGGTAGAACTACCCCAGTTGCTCCAGGTCAGCAACCAGCAGCGAAATCAATTCCTGTTGTATTGGCTAGTGATCAATCTGCTATTCCGGTTGTTGAACAAAACAAAGTTCAATCAGAAGTATCACTATCGTTACTGGGTATTCCTAGATCGGAAGTTGCTCTTGGTATCTTTGCTGATGTTAATACATACGATGTGAACCCAACAGAATGGTCATCAAGTCCTCAATATTATAATAAGGACCAAGCTAAGGGTTATGGTATTAAGCATTTGCCTAACGAAGCGGGTGCACTTGTTGAAGCACCTCGTGATAAAAAGGCAGTATTGACTTCTAAGCGTTTCTTCAGATACCAACCAGGTCGTGTATCTGCGGCAACCTTTGGTGTGAAAGCATCTGTTTCAGACGCACACTACGCTCGCAATCCAGTTATTCGTAAATATGGTATTTTCGATAACTTTGATGGGTATTATTGGGAATCGATACAATCGGGACAAGAAGATAATTTTAGTGTTGTACGTAGAACACAATCATTGCTTAAGTTCCCATCATCACCTTTCGGATTAACATCTGAGTTATTAAGAAAACCTGAAGGATCTGGTGAAGATGACAAAGCAATTCCATTTAATCAAACTGATGATTATCGTGTTGTTGGTAAAGAAGGTACTGAAATAAAAGGCGGCAACTATGTACGTGAAGTCGACCAATTATTAGAAGATAGTATTGATCTTGCAGTAGGTGCATTTGACGATTTGTTGACTGGTTCTAATGGTGCTCCTGCAACAAATGCTTTGAAAACATATTTTGAAGGCATTAATGATGCGGCTGCGGAACAAGTGTATAGAGATAAATGTCATCGTGATGCCAAATTCTGGATTGACATGATGGCAATGGATTTGGAGTGGGGAGGAAATGGTCACACAAATCTTAATACTAAGAACTACACAACTGCGTTATTGAATAACTCGGGTGCTGAAGCAGCATTTTATACACAACTGCGGGCGAAGATCGGCAACAGTAATGTGTATGGTAGTAATTCAGGGACTGTTTGGTCAGCAACAAGTGTAGGGTTAGACGCTTTAACTAATATTCCAATATTATTTTTTACCGCAGTTACCGGAAATAATCAGGGTACATTATACCAAGCATACACAAATTCAACAAATAATAACAATCTAAGATTTGGGTCAAAAAGCAGAATTGAAACATTATTCGATACCAGAAAGCATTATTGGTCATACTTTGTTTCATCGTTTCAATACAATTCTAGTGATGTTGATGATAAAAACAATTATCAGACGTATGAATTCCAAACCAATTCTATTAACGCTTTGTTTACACCTGACACCGAAGATGATTTAGAAAGTTTGGTAGGATATAATTTAACATCCGATCCTACTTCTGGTGTATATTATCCTTATTCTGAAGGCAACACACTACTTGCTGCTGACTTGCCCAACTCTGGATCAGATATTCCTTTGACTGCCGATCAGGCACTTGCCTTAAACGAATATTATCAAAATATCAAGTTTAAATGCTCTCGAGATATTGAATACGTCATTAACGGGTACAAGAATGATACTGCTGGTGGTGGTAATGCAGAAACATTATACAACGCTTCAATGTACTATAAAGGTGCAGGACTTTCAATCTACACTCAAACAGAAAATGGTATTCCGCAAGAAGTTGCTAAGCACAAACACTTGAGAGATTGGATCAAAACTGATTTGAATGATGGTCAACTATCTTTAGGTGCAACATCAAGTACTGTTAGTGAAATTGATGAATTGTCAGACGTTGTAATTGATAACTTCACCACAGAAACGACTGAAGGTGTCGAATTAGGGACACGAGGATTTGCAGGTAACTTAGTTGTTTTCCGTGATGGTTTGTTAATGGTTCATGCTGCTGTAAATGATCCGAACTTGTTAAAAGAAATTAAATCTATAAAAGCGCATGTTGCAAGACCTACCATTGAAAGTGAACCCACACGATTTAAATTGACTCGTGGTATTGTTACATTTGGTCAAAAAGTTCGTGTCACTAACCTTGATGGCGAAACAGTTATCGGCGGCGGCAGTGAAATAACTTTAGGCAACAAAACACTTACTCCTACAGAAACTAAGTACGGCAAGATATATAATGTAAGTCGTGTCTACGGACCAACAGGAAACGAATTTAGTTTACAAGATCAAGACGGAAATGATGTGTACGCTGAAAAAAGCGGGAATCTTTCAGATGATACTATTTACATTGAAACAGTTGTTCCGTTTATAGGTGATGTCACATATGATCCTGCAACCTATAGGGTTCAAGAAAGACCTGAAGGAATGATTAGAAACGGTGATGGTAGTAATTTTGAAGGCGTGCTTAATGAAAATGATGATCCGTTCCCTAAAGGTATGCAATGGCCATTAATGTATTCATCATCAACGCAACTTAAAGATACTACAGCGAAATACATAGGTCATATCAACACTACGCTGAGTCCTAATGATGCAACAGAGATCGGAACAATTCGTCAAGAATACGATAAATTAAACTTTACTCCCGAGTATATTAACTGGATTAAGAATAATGTTAAACCAGAATTCTGGGGCGTTTATGAATATCGTGTGCCACGTTCACGCTTCAGTCATGATAAGTTAGACGGTAAAACGACTAAGAGAGTATACAGTGATTTGGCAACAGGTGCAACGGGTATTGTTCGACCAGGTATGGAAGTTCTTAATGATGACGGTGTATGGGTTGATGCTACATCAGAATATGAATTTGACTTCACTAAAGTAACGATGCTTAAGATTGAATTCTCATGGTATGGTGCGGTAGGTGCATTGTTCCTTGCATATGTTCCAATTGGTAACGGTGAAGCACGATGGGTACGAGTACATCACCTAAGAGCATCGAATCAGTTGAAGATCGCATCTCTTGGTAACGCAACATTGCCAATCACATACAACGTATGGGGTGGTGGTTCAACTGATACATTAGGTGACGGCGAAACCAAGACACACACATACGGAACATCGCAAAGTCATCACATTGTTAAGTATGGTGCTTCATACTACATTGATGGTGGTGACCGTGGTACTGTTCGCCTATACAGCCATAACAATAACGATACTGTTGCTTCACATGGTAAACAATGGGAGATTGAGTCTGGCAATACCTATACTGCCGCAGAGTACGCATTTGATCCAAGCAACACTCAGACGATTAGTACAGATGCTACTGATTTACCACTAGGTGCTGATCTTGTTTACTTCATGGGTGCGCAAGTCAAAACTAACAATCCTATTGACACAGGAATCAAAGTAGATTGGATTGATGCAGCGAATAATAAAATTTACTTTACAAGAATGCCGCAAGGTACTGGGTTGACACTTATTCCTGATCGTGCTGATTTAGTATACGGGTTAGAGACAAAAGATGTAATTAAGAGTACAATTGAAGGTAATCCTGTTCGTAACCGTGTTCAAGTTTATCCTACTAAAATGTCTACCGCAAATATGGGCAATAAACCAGTTCGATTAAGAATGAAGCGTACACCCATATTCCAGACTTTAGCACAACCTCAGGGGACATTTGCATTAACTGCTGAGCATATCATTTCACCATCGAATAATCCTCTTCCGTTTACTGATGGTTCTACACCTTACTTGCAAAATGGCGAAGAGTTATTTGGCTGGTTCGAGGGTCTTGTTGGCGGTGTTGATAACGAAACCATTTTTGGTAGATTGTATAAAGAAACTAATCAATATTATTTTGAAGTTTTACAATCTTTCAATGATGTTGTTGTGCTTAATAATGCTGGCGAATTCTTGGCAGACAGACGATATGTTCGTGGCGGCAACACTGATGGCGAAGTTGTGACTTCTACTACTGAAACAAAAAATCTTGTTCCTTTAGCAGATCAATTAACATCTGTAAATGCTATAAATAATACTGTAGTTCCTATTCCAAATACAGGTTCGAATGTTGCAACATTATATTTACAACCTAACGGAACTGAACAGGTTAATCTTGATACGTATTTTGATTATAACAAAGAATATTTATCATATCCATTGACAGATCAAGCAGAGACATTGTATTTTGCTATTGATTCTGATAACCCTGTAAGCGAAAAACATGATATTGCAGTAGGATTGACATGGGAAGAACAATAGATGCCAAGACAGGTAAAAATTGGATTTGATAAGACGCCTGCGCCTATATCAAAATCCTATCATCAGTTAGTTGATTTACAAGGTACCCCGCTTACTGATGCGGCGGGGAACCCTCTTGTAACTGAAGATAATGCAAGAGATTTAGCGTTTACAGTTGCATCAAACTCGCTTCCTGCCGTTGTAGGTAACAAAGTAAAGAAGGAAGCGATTCCTGTCACTGAAGTTTTTGCAAACGAATCAGAAGTTAGTTCAACGCTACTCGGCGTAACTCGTGCGGAAGAGCAATTAAGTTTATTTGCTGACGTATCTACGTACGGCCTCGATCCTGATAATTGGAATTATTATACAGTAGGAAACGGAAAAATACCTGCTGCATGGTATAATAGAAAGCATCCTATTTTTAAGAAAAGAGGGTTTGCTGAGTTTCACGAAGAAACAAATGAACAAGCGTTATACCTCTCATCATTTCCTGTGCAATACACATTTCCTGATCACCCAAATAATGTACAAGATACTGTTCAGGCTTCATCTACCTTTGGTAAATATATAAGATTTCTTGCTTTAGGAAGATGGTTGTATGAGGTTTGGGCTCCTGTCAATCTAAGATTTGCTGAAGACAATTTTCTAAATGATTGTATAAGAATTGTTGATGTTGAAAATGAACCTTATGTTTTTGATAAGTATTCTGCGCAATCTCAAAATGATAACTTTGATTTTGTGGGTACTGATAGTTTTAGGAATGTGAGATACGGAAATACTGCAACAGGTTTTTCAACACAAGATGCAATGGATCAAATTGAAAAATGGACATTGTTCTATTTTAAAATTAGGTCAGATACCGATACTTATCCCTTGTTTACACTTGACAATGGTGTACAAATACCGTTTAAGACAGATGTTCAAACTGGCAACCCTTTAATCAGACAATATATAGGCGAATATCAAGCGATTCAAAAATATGCAACGCAAGATTATACGCAACCTGGGGGGAATCCTAGCAACTTTACTGTAGGTGTATTAGAAAGTCGTAAGACATTCAGGTATCAACCTGGTCGTGTATCAGGATTCACTTTTGGATTAAGGGTTAAAAACAACCCAAGAGAACAATCAGATAAAATTGAATGGGGTTGCGCAAACGATACCGATCAATATATGTTTCAGGTTACAGGATCTCAGTTTAACATTGTTCAAAGATCTACGATCAAAATACCCGATGCAGTTTTAGAAGACCCTGAAGGCATGAATTTAAATCCTGCTGATGATTTTAGGACACCTTTTGAAGATCAAGAATTTAATGAATTGACTGGGACAAGGCAAGAACCTGCTCAACCACCAGGCAATGATAAATCAGAAAAAATGTATTCTGTCGTTGTTCCAAGAAGCAAATGGAATGGTGATGCCCTAGATGGTCAAGGACCGTCAGGGTATATTATAGACTTAGTGAATGTAACTATGTACAAGATTGAGTTTTCTTGGTATGGTGCTATTGGTGCTAAATTCTACGCATATGTTCCTGTAGGCAACGGAGATTGCAGATGGATTCTTTTGCATACTTGGATTATTGAAAACAAGCTAGAAAAACCTGCTTTGAAAGCAGCAGATTTTAAATTTAGATATGTAATATCAAATAAAAATACTGGCGGCATCGTAGAACCTGCTTATATTTACAAGTACGGGTCATCATATTATATTGATGGCGGCGATGAAGGTAATATAACATTAAGCGGAACAACAAGTGATACAAGAACATTCTCTAGTACAAATTTAAGAGGGTCTGTTATTGCGCTTCATACAAAAACAAGAATAACAAATTCATTTGGATACGATCCCGATAATAAAGCGTATAATGGCATCTTAAATAATAAAAAAGTTTATCCCATAACATTGGCCGGTATATCAGATAAAAACGTAAGGGTTGATATTACAAAAGTTAAGGTTAGTCCTGACGGTCATCATGGTACAAAGAGTGTTAGTTTGATTTCATCAGATAGATTTGATAAACCAGTTAATGTGAGATTCAATAACAGAAATCAAATATATTACGTTGAAAGCGAACAAAATCCTGATGTGTCTGATACGAATATTTTAACACCTTTAGATGCAAACGCAAAACTCATCGGCCCAGGCATGGTGGGAATTTACTCTGTGCCTATCGAAGGGGAAACTGACATAGCTAGTGTAGGCAGAAGACGTAAAGGCGAAGGCAATAATTATTCAATTGCAATTGATCCTGAATATATAACTGTAGGTGAATCTGTGACTATTTCTGGCGATTTAGATGGTGACGGTCTGGCTGAAACCGTTGATATTAGTGACGGCCTTGATAATAATGTATTTGCTGCACATCTTTCAGGGTACAGAACAATTGTTCCGTCTGATACGCCAATAACTGCAAATAGATTTAAAATACATTTCTTAAATCCTCGACCAATTGATCCGAGGTCGCCTAATACTAGTGCAGCAGATTTTGCAATAGGAGTAACTCCTGATGTGCCTACCGAGTTTACTGAGATTGATGGTGATGATGTGATAGGGAATTTGAAATTTGGTACATCAAAACGTGTTTACCCTAAAGATCCGTCTGACTTAACAGTATATGATGACACTGATAACTTTTTTGACCCCCAAAAAGAATTGTTTGTCGAATGGTCTAGAAATTGGACGGCTTTTGACCTTGCAACGGGTGCAGATTTGAGAGAAGTGCAGAGCGGCAATGGTTCACGATTGGAACAAGATTACAGGATAAGAGGATCTGAGTTACCATTCAATGGCACGAAAGGTGTTCTAAGTTGTGTTCAAGGAAGAGTTGAAACATTGTCATATGATATTGACTCTGTTGACACTGATTTAACAAATGCGCCTGCAGGTATTATTGCTGATGCAAGAATTATATTCCAATCACTTGATGCTCCTGTTGTCTCAGAAAAACGATTGGGTCGTGCAGAGGTTGGTGTTGATAATCAAGGTACGGGATATGTGTATGTTACTACACCTGCTGTTGAATCATTACCTGATAACACTACTATTATCACAGCATATGTTAAGAAGGCATATCCTGGAGTCCCTGACCCAGACACGCCAACTACAGGATTGATTGCTGTTGCCACAGCCGCAGGTTCGATAGATGCGAAGATCATAACACTTTCTGATGACAATAAATTGTCTCTTGCTGATTCTTATCAAAACTTTACTATCTCTGAGGTTTATGATTTCAATTCTCAACCATTATATCTATTCTTTGCAATGAGAGCAAATTCACGAATAAATAATATTATTGTTGAAGAAATATCTGAAACTACTACTACTACACATGTTCCTAATTTTATAGGACTTGCGGGAACTGGTACTGAAAATCAAGCAGGCACTTTGTTTACAAGTGTTGGTTCCGAGTTTAACGTGCCTAATAAACAAACGTCCAATGCAATTGTAGTCAAAGATGTTCAAACTAACTCAGATAGAGCACCTTCAAATTTTATAAGTAATGATTACTTATCAGGTGTTAAATTTGATACACAAACTGATTTGCCGCTTGCTGACGGAGAAGATGTTTATTCTTTCTACATAGGAGGAGATGAGGCGATTGATTTTGGATTAGAAAATATATTCAATATTGACAGGTTGACATTGACTCCCGGATTGTATAATAACAATGCTTTATATTTTAAAGCAACTCCTGTTGCAGCAACAGGTCCTGATTCTAATGTTAATGTTCAGATGACTATTACATGTAAGGAGCAGTAATGTCTATTTTTATTGGGTTAAATGTCAGTAACTACCTTAGTGATGTAGCTGACCAACCTACGGCCTTAAGAAACATTAACTTGAATAGAGCTGACCTTGATCACATTCGAGGATTACAATCTTCAGGTCTAACAAGAGATGGATTACACAATTTATCTGGGTTAAATGTTGATCAGGAAAAACAAAACTTTGCAAATGCGGCTGGTGCCGAAGTCGTAACTAGAGAACTTTTAGACACACCTACATTGCTTGATGATTCAAACTTTAATATAAGGTTAGATAATCAACTACTTGCAGGTGCAATAAAGTACAACTATTTTGATTATGCATCGATTAATAGTTCAACAGGTGAACCTACTCTAAAAAGTGCAGACATTTCTACCAGTCGTGTATCATCTTGGTCGCAAATTGGTACCGGACCTATTTTTTATGGTGCTGACACAGTAATTAAGGGTGATGCAAATAATGAATCTGTTATTGATCTAGAAAATATTGTTTTTACGGGAGAATTGTCTGCGAAAAGATTTAGCGCAGAAGTCCCAACCCACAAAATTACTGTAGACGTGAATGGGCAAGATAGAGAGCTATTCACAATGAGAAATATTCCCTTTAGGTTTGAAGGAAATTTCAATGAGGCTCAAATTTCTCTGACCACAAATAGTAATCCAACTGACCTTGCAACTATTGCGCCGACCGTTTTGTTTATAAATCAATCACTACCTGATGATAATCCATTTAAAGAGTATCCTGTAACACCTGCAATTCCTAGAACGTCAAGTACAAACACTATTGAATATAATGTTGGCGCACAAGCAGCGGACGTATTCATTGATATATATTATAATCCGCAAAAGATTGAACGATTATGGCTTAATTTTGGAAATCCAAAGTCATTGAGAATTAGAGAGTTTCCTAATGTCGAAATGAAGGAGTTGGTAAGCTTGGCCATTGAAAATAATCTTTTTCCCGAAATGCCGAACCTTTTTAAAATTACAGGCGGCAATGATCCCTCACATACTACTAATGTGTTATACTCTGTGTTTGCTGGCGGAAATCCGTTTAGCACCTCGGGAGTGAGTGCTCAGAATCAACTTAAAAATTATATTCCTGCTAGCTTGGGACATCTTAATGTAGACGGATGTTTTGTGGATTCAACTCCAATAGATATCAGAACCTTAAAGGCTAGTGGCACGGGTTTATACGTGCCTGCCGGTCTTCAACTCTTTAGTTGCGGTACTAGGGGCACTGGCGGATCAAATGCTATTAGAACATTCGTTTCAACAAGAACAACAAACAGTGTTTCTCCCATACTTAACGGCAATTCGCTGACGTCTTATTATGTATCCAGTCAAAAGTTCAAATATCTTCCTTGGGATATTACACATGATTCATTTGATGGTAACGACAACGCTATTACAAATGGTCCCCTTAATAACCTTACCACATTAAGTATTAGTAATAATGACATGGTGGGCCAATTGACCGCCAGTAACGATCCTGCCGATGGTTTTACTGCAATACAGGTTCCTGATTCAATAGTAAACATTAAAGTTAGAGGCAACGAACTTGAAGCAATAAATTGTAGTGGAAAGGCGAATCTTGTACAATATGATCACGATTCAAACTTCGGGTTTGCAAATCCTTCTGGCGGAATTGACGGGTATTTTAATGGTTGTACTTCCCTTGAAGAGTTATCTTTTCAACAATCATATGTTACAGCAAACATTGACAATTTATTTTCGGGATTACCTTCATTAACAAGAGTGAAGTTTAGCGACACTCGTTTACAGAACAGAATGTCAAGTACTAGTTTTGTAGGCACGACTAACTTAGCATCTTTCGTAGTGACTGAAGGCAACTTTACTAGCGCTCCAGGCGCAACTAATTTCTTCGGCAATGATTTTGTATTGCCGGCTGCATCACCTCCTGTGGGTGGTGCTGGTCAACCTTATGAGGGTGGATATTTTGTAGGAACAATAACACCTCCAGGTGGACAAGCATATCATTTAATTGTTGCTGATGAAAATGATTACGAAGGCTATGATCCTAGATTTATAGATATGCAAGACGTAGGCAGTGTTGGTAATCCGGACTTTTTGGATGGCGAAACAAATCACGGCGCTGAATATGCTGCTGGTGTTGACTATCTTGCAGCTTACAACATTAAGCCGCCGGGAATGGGCTCAATTAACGGATACTCTGATTGGTACATACCGTCTAGAGATGAGCTTGAATTAATTTATCGAACCTTCAAGCCTACTACAGATGCAAACGCAATAGTAACTGCATCAGGAAGTAATAACCCAGCATCAAACACTATGGTTAATGGGTTTACTGGTCCGTATACAACTACAACACCTGGTCAAACAAATTTAGTTAGTTATAGAGGAACAGGAAATCAGGCATTTCATGCATTTGATAATGTTGACGGATCCACTTCTGCTGAAATTCTTGCTAATCCTAATTTTACAAACGCCACAAATCATTTTAGCACCCTACAAAATGGCACCACCCCTAACGGTGTGAATCCCACTATATCAGGAAACAGGTTGGTGGTATCAGCGCCTAGAACTGTAGTTGATTCAGTGCTGTACAGCAGTGGCGCCACTGAAATGGCCGGATTTACTTCGTTAATATTAAGAGACGGCCAGGATCAATATGTTCTTAGCAAAGGTAGTTATGATTTAGAAATAGAATTTGCAGAAGTCAAATTAGCAGAAGTCGATGCGGGAGATTTCGTATCAGGGGCGTATTATAAGATTTTAGATTTAGGATCAACACCTGCATTTAATAATATTGACTTTTCTGATTTCAATCAGGGTAGCAACACGATTACTTTAGGGGCTGGTCATGGATTGACGACAGGCACAATTGTATCATATTCAGAAGATGGCAATGTCGTAGACGGATTCGCTAATTTGACATCAGGTTCAAATTATCGAGTTCTAAACCCAACTAGTACAACAATTCAATTGCAACCATTAGGGTTTGGAACGGCAATTAATATTGCGCAATCACCAGATCAAACATTTACTTTTGATTTAACAAGCGGCGATGGCAATAATTATAATTTCGGAACACCAAGAAATGACAGAACCGGAACGATTGCTGACACCACTGATCCGACCATTCAAATTTATTCGGGCGATACTATTACGTTCGATAATAATACTGGAGGACATGTTTTACAACTTGAGGATAGCTCGGGTAATGTTATTGCAACAGAAAGTAATGGAGAGTTGACATATAACTTTACTACTGCAGGAACATATTATTATCAGTGTGTTAGTCACTCTAGTATGAGAGGGCAAATTACTGTAACCGCAAGATCAGGAACTTTTGACATTGTGGTTGATAGGGCAGCAAACTGGCAACATGCAGGAGCATCAAATGTTAATGTCGGTCAAACCTTTGAGGCGACTAGTTCAGGAATCGGCATTTACAGCGGAAAGGGTAATGTGATTGCGCATTTAGGCGGGTCACTCAAAAAAGTTGGTGGTGCTCCTGGCAACCCCAGCGCAGATTCAATTTTAGATGAAGTTGTCGTGTATGCATGGACTAGAAAAATAAATAATTCTGCAGGCGGAAGACATTTCTTTATTCAGCAAGGGTTGACCAATTCGCCAACAACGCATAAGGCTACTATTCATGTTCCTGACGGCGACATTAATGGCGTAGACCTGGTAATAGCAAGTACTAATGTTGATTATAAGATTAATAGAATTTCTCTTAAAAGACAGGTTGGGGTGTATTGGTCATCAACCGAAGGTCTTAATACGGTGCAGTCAGTTTCGAATGTTGGCACAGTGCCTTCCACTTCTAACAACACAATCAACAAAGTTACAGGTATGGCACAAAATTTCAGAACTGGTGAACAGGTTGAGTTGATTAAGAACGCTGTTTGTAATGTAAGACCTGTGAGAAAAGTTTATGTTACTGGCGGAACATCAATAGAGTTAGAAGGGACTTCAGACATATTCCAACCCTGTGGAAATAGTTTACATACCTTTACTATGACCGGATCTGGTAAAGAAGTCAGCACAGGATTCAACATTCGTGGAAAAATGCCTAGCACTAATTACCTGAATTTGATGCTCTTTTTTACATTAACAGGAACACAAATTTCAGGACAAATGCCTCAATTCTCAAATGCGAATTACATAACAAAGATACAAATGTTTGATAATATGCTTGAAGGCGCATTTACGTTCGACAGTGGCACAGTTACTGAGATAAATGTACAAAATAATGAATTTACAAGCGCATCAGTAATTCGTTGCGAAAAGTTAAGTATCTTGAATTTAGCAGATAATAATATAGGTGGAGTATTCCCAGATATGTCAGTGTGCGCAAAACTGTCTAAACTGTATTTGCAGAATAACAACATTGTAGAATATCAGCTCGGGTCATTATCTACTAATACAAACATAACAAATGTTGACTTATCAAATAATAATTTAACTACTGGCGCAGTTAAAAGATTATTACAAGATTTATGGGATAATTTTTTGTTAAAGCCCGCCGGCCGTATTAGTCCTCAAATAAATATTTCGAGTATACCCGGAGTTAGGTATTCATTATTTGACTCACAAACAAAACAATTGTATAATGATTTGCAAGCAGAAGAATGGTCAATAAGTGTTGACTCATAATATTTTGACAACTAAACCCAAGGTAATCGTATGGCATTAGGATTTGCACAAGACAACAATTTACAAGAATCCGATAACGCATTATCAGCAGCAGGCATACTTAATAACTTAGGTGGGTCAGGCATTGCAGATGATATTAGCCTTTTTGCAGGCAATTTAAGTTATGTGCATGAGCTGGATTACGGCGCTGATGGATTCAGTGCGACCAATAAAGCATTCGTTGAACCAGATGAAGTTATATACACCGCTGGCGGATCACTTAACGCTAGTGATTTGACGTATATTGTTATACCCATAACAGTTTTCGGAAGAATTCCTTACTCTAATGGCACTGTATTGTATACTTTAAATAATGCTAATCAACGTGAATATCACATAACTGCTAACAGTAATGGCATTGACAGATTTCAATTATTAGAATATAATAATTCAACCGGAGCTACAGGATCTGCAAGAACATGGGATTACTTTCTTGCGTTAAACACTAAAAAGTTTTTCCGTGCCGAACCTGTGTATTTTGAAAACATATTAAACTATTCAAGAACACGACCGATAATTAACGATGAAACAGGTGGGTACCGAAACCGATACAACAGCACAAATGCTAATGATGAAAGTGAAAACGAAAATTCACCTGAGGCGGATAGAGATGCATCTAATCAAGTAACATTCCTAAAAGTGCAATCTTTAAGTTCATACGACACTACGTTGGAAATAGCAAGAGGCGAATTAAAATATAGAGAATCAAAAAATCTGGTTAATTATAAACCAAGTATTTTTGACCAAACCTTAGAATTGCTAGGACCTACACACATCGTAAATGATTCTAATATTCCTTTATCTAATCTTGAGGTTCCGGGTTCAGTTCAACCTCCAGGATTATATATCTTTGGCGAAGGTCAAGTTCAAAGAGCGTTTTCAGATAAAAATAACCCATGGGTTGAAGCATCTAATTATGCGATGGTTGATGGGACTTCGAGAAATGCAATTAAGACGCAAGATATTCAGTTAGTTGAATCAGGTCCGTTTACACACAGTCAATCCGCTAGGGTTCTTAATTTAATATGGGAAGATAAACCTGTAATATTACTAAAAGGAACGGGAGCAAACACTTCAGTCAGGAGTGCCGTAAGTTCGTTTGATGTCGCAAGCAACTGGACGCATAAAGCAAAAGTTACAGTTAATGGCGAAGATTATTTTCTGCTATTAACAAATGATGAAACTAAATTTATTTAGGTTTAACTAAACACCGCCCAATATTTAGGACCGCCATTGGGCGTTTTAATTAGTAACCCGCCGTTAGCATCAGTTGCTGTTGTAATTTCAGTAGATGTTGCATCTTCAAACACAATTCCAGTAATCGAAAAATCGCCGCCGACTGATAACGCAGGAAATGCAGGTGGCGTTTCTAATCCATTATCAGTCCCTTCAAATGGAGGTGCCGTGTTTAGCGGCATCACACACAATTCTTTATCTGAAGATGTTTTAACACCACCTGATCCTGGGTCATTAGCACTATTGATGAAAATAACTGTTCTTGCTGCGGGTATTGTTGTGTCTAAATTGTAAGGGGTGGGGGGGTTGGTTGTACCTGTCTGTTTTAATTCGATTATATTATCGGTACCCGCATTAATTATGTCAACAACTTGAGCACCATTACCAGCATCTGCTCCAGCGCCTTCTGTGTCATTTTGAATGCCGCCAAAGTATTGTACGTAATCACCTATTGATATTCCTTCTACTGTAGTTAATGCAAGATATGGTTGCCCAGCAGTATTTGCTGTTGGGTATCCTGCGGGAGGAGATGCAACTTCTCTTCCTATAACACCTACGCATTGAGATATAGTAGAATTATCTGTCAACCCACGATGTGCATAAATTAGTGTATACGCATATTGACTTGCCACTCGTGTTTGTGTTTTCAAACCCGTACACGTTATTTCAACATCATGTGAACTGGGATTCTTATCTATAGTTGTTATTCTGTCAAATACTTGAGGGTTTGTTGATCCGTCAGGATCTAGAGTAACGACAAGATCGCCGAGCTTTATATCATCTTTAAAAAAGTCAGTTTCCGCCCTAGTTGAGAATTGATCTGAAACATTTGCAATATTTCTAAGATTTACTGTAATAGGGTTTGAGGTACTTGTATTTGTTGCGCTCATGTTCTGATAGATGCCGACAAGTCCCGTAGCTTTAATCAAGTACGCATCAAACATTATACCCGTCCCGATACCATACTCTGCAAGCACACTAGATACGGTTTCATCAAGTTTAAATTTATCTACAGTGATTGAAAGTTGATCATTTTCACCATCTGTCAATGACACATCTGTGACTTGTAAAAAATATTGCTTATTGTCACTATTCAAATCATTAGAATCATTGAAGCAAAATAATATATAATCTCCTTTTTCGACATTAGATTCTGGATACCCGCCATTATATGCAAATTGGTTAGCCCCACTATGGAAAATTTGTATCGGTTGCACCCTACCACCGTTTAATTTTTTCGATATATTATCAACTTCATGCTCAGGCGTATACCTAATGTAAGTGGGCATTTGATTTAAATAATATTGCCCCGTTCTTTTATTTCTGCGATTTATAACATTTCTTTCAAAATGCTCATATGAATTTTGAGGAGGATTATCGCCGATTATACTTTCACGATTTTGTTTATACCAATGATTAAACGGCAGTCCTCGATCTGATTCAGCGATGACAGTGTCCATATCAGCACGCATACCGAAAGGCGGGAATTTTGCTCTTGATTTCGCAGGGATAAACTGATCAGGTTTGGGATACCAAACAGTCATTCTGATTTTTTGCGTTTCACCTCTTGACATTCTATCTGTAAAAGTAGTTCGATATGTTAATGCATCTTCGCCTAAACTAAAAGAAAAATTCATTGTATCGCCAGATGAAGTAGCTGCTAAAGCAGTTGTACCCTGTATAGGCTCAGCGCTGAATATGAATGAGTTTCCACTAACTTGGCCAGAACTAACGTAATGTGTAGGATCAGAACCTAATCCGTCTGGCCCCTTTATGAGCATACCATCTAATATGTGTATACCATCAGATTTACTAATCGAATGTACGGAACCGACTGATGCAGCATTGATTGTGGCGTCAAATGATTCTTGTGTGACACATTTTTCAGGTAAGTAAACACCTGTATTTTGTCCTATATCTTTTTCAAATAAGAAAAAAGAATTCATTCTAATTATACCCGGTCTGCTTCTAGGATTTGAAAAATGTCCTTCCCAAGTGATTCCTCCAAATGAGTCATTAAATGATGGATGAAACCTTGAACTGAATCCGAATAACCCATCAATCCAATATTCATCTGTAATCACGTTACTCGGATATGATGCATCATAAATATCGTTTGGTTCAATAAGGCCTGTCAAAGTAGCAGCCGTAGAGGTCAATGCCTCTCCCGAGAACACTGTTGCTGTTGGACCTGACCCACCAAGAACATAAGGAGGATCTCCTACTACAATTCTATCGTTGACTAATTTATCTATAACTCTAATTCTTGGTTGAATGTCTATTGGTGCACCGACAACAATTTGTCCATCATTGCCTAAAGTTAACGGGCTGTAAACATTTGTAGAATCATGTATTTCAGCAAGATCTTGAGCCCATACGTCTGTTTGACCTAATCCATTAATTACGGTTAAGTCACCGGGTATGAAAGGTTGGCTCGGTATTAAGTCATCTAGTATATTAGCTAGTCCGAGTTGCTCATCAGGCAAATCGTTTAGACTCTTATCTGCTCTTAAACCAATTCTTATATATTTAGATACAGCCATTTTTTTCCTCTAAGTTGGGGAACTTGTGTTTATATTATTTATAAATACTAATTAACACTAATTGGAGAAAATGATGGCTATTAAAGCAAATATAACAATAGATCAAGGCGCTGACTTTGATGCCACAATTGACTTATCTGATCCATCAGGCGTACCCGTGGATCTAACAGGTTATACTGTTGCTTCACAAATGCGCAAAAACTATGCATCGCAAACGGCAACAACAACCTTTCAAACAACTCATAATGATGTTTCAGGTCAAATCACTTTAGTATTACCCAAAGATGATTATACTTTAAATGCAGGCACAGAATCAGAAGTGACTTATGCAGGTACAACCTCTCTCGAACCAGGCAGATACTTATATGATGTTGAGATTACATCACCTGCGCCACAGAAAACGGATCGTGTAGTTCAAGGAACTGTTACAGTCACACCAGGAATAACGAGGATATAGGATGCCCAATATAAAAGCTACTATCACACCAGCAAATAGATTGCTTGTAACAAATTACGCAGTCGGAGGGACTGCAGGAAGTATCCAATTGCAAAACTTATTTGATGTTGATGCTTCAGTTTTAGTAGACGGTTCAATATTAGTGTATAATCAAAATACAAGAAAATGGACCGCAACAACACAATTAGACAGCGAAGAAACTGTGCTTGAAGGAGGCACTTTCTAATGAGTATTATCAAGGTAAAAAGATCAGCAAATTCGGGCAAACCGCAACCAGGTGTGCTAAAACAGGGTGAATTAGCATATTCATTATTAGACGATGTTGAAGGTAACACCCTATACATCGGTACAGGCGATGGTGCTGAAGATGCGGCAGTTGCAGTTGGTGGTAAAGCATTTACTGATTTGTTGACAGCAACTCCAGGTACTCCTACTGCTAATAAAGCTGTTGTTGCTGCCGCAGGAGGAAGATTAGCATCAATTGTAATTGGTGACGAAACTACTGATCTGACATTAACACAAAGCGCATTAACATTAAACGCCGGTGGTTTAACTTTTAGTGGCGGAAATATTTTATCTGATGGCACAGCAACAATCACAGGTTTGCCTACACCAGGTATCGATTCACCTGATTCACAGGTTGCAACAAAGGGTTATGTTGTATCTAGGTCAACCGGCATCAATGTATCTGATTCAGAAGTAACGGCAAATGAAGGATTAATCTCTGGGTCCGATACATTTAAATTTGCAGGTGATTCTGGTGTAACTGTTGTTTATGATGATAACCTTAGCACCATGACAATAGGTTTACAACAACAATTAGATGTTGATGATGATGTTGCGTTTGGTTCAGTAACAGTTGGCGCAGGATCTAGTAAAACATTACTCGGTGATGATGGCGATGCGACAAATCCTCAAACAATCATAAAGCAATCAACTCCTTTTGTCCACCAACAATTTATTTCTGTTAATGGAAATCCTGGCACAGTAGTAACAAGATCAACTACAACTGGCATGACATTCAATATCACGGGTCACGGATATTTGTTGGGTGACTTGATAACTTATGAATCTGATCAACCAATTTCAAATCTTACTGATGGTTCTCAATATTACGCTGTTAATGTTACTGATAACTCATTCCAATTGTCACTTCAAGAAGGTGGACAACCCATTAATAATGACGGCTCTGACCCCACGGGTGGAGGAACATTAACAGACGTATTATTCACAGAAAATCCTGTAAGTTTTTACGCAACATCAGATTTGATTTCGATAGGTTCTCCTGTTCGAAGCACAGTAGCGGTCGGCGATAATTTAAGTGTTGCGGGTAATGCAGTAATTACAGGTGATTTGACAGTAAATGGAACTAGCACAACAGTTAACTCAACCACCGTACAGATTGATGATCCTGTTATGGAGTTGGGTACTCATGGCACAGTGTATGATGGTCTTGAGCGTGGTATTAAATTTAATTACACAGAAGGCACAGCACAAACTCCTAATAATCTTGTAGGATTTTTCGGGTACGATCATAAAAACGCATCAGATGATGCATCTACAACAGCGGGCAAATTTAAATTCTTAGTAGGCGCTACAGAAAGTTCAAATACGTTTACCGGAACAAAAGCCACAATCGTAGCAGATGTTGAGGGTAATGTTACAGGTAATGCATCAACGGCAACTGCTTTACAAACTGCTCAAACATTTGCATTGACTGGTGATGTTACAGGTACAGTTGAAACTGATCTAAGCGGAGGCATGTCAATAGCAACTTCATTAGCATCTGATGTGTCTTCCTCTCTTGGTGAATATGTAAAAGATCTTCAAGTGAAAGGCATTTTTGATATAACTGATCCTGATCCCGCAAATTACGCATTTGTTGCAGACGATGACGGATCTTCGCTTGTTATTGGTACAGCAAATAATACAACGAATGGTGATATTGCAACAGTTGATGCTAAATTAGCAACTGCAACGGCAAATACTGCACCTATTGTTGATAAAAATGATGCTGAATATGATGCGGGGTGGAAGAATGATCAAGGTGTTGCTGAATTTAACAGCGATCAATTTTCTG
>Ga0181563_10000256_pt1 | contig 48103 bp, 42 predicted proteins | sample 011ome_25_FD_133759 | JGI IMG/M metagenome (GOLD analysis project Ga0181563, IMG submission 133759) | Coastal salt marsh microbial communities from the Groves Creek Marsh, Skidaway Island, Georgia - 011512CT metaG (megahit assembly) | ecosystem: Environmental > Aquatic > Marine > Intertidal...
ACATTGAGCAATGATATCGTTCGAAATTCGCTCTGCGCGTCGGTGATCGAACACAAAGTTTTTACCCAAAAATTTGTTTTCCAAATCTTGTTTTTCAACCTGGCGCGCATATTCAATAATGCCGCCTTCTAGTTGGTAAACATTCTTAAATCCTTTGTGTTTGAAATATGCACTGGCTTTTTCGCAACGAATTCCCCCCGTACAATACATCACTAAATTCTTGTCTTCTTTGTGATCCGCGAGGTCTTTCTCAATAATGGGCAACGATTCTCGAAAGGTATCAACATCGGGAGTGATGGCCCCTTGAAAATGACCGATTTCGCTTTCGTAATGATTTCTCATATCTACCAAAATGGTTTCGGGCTGCTCCACTAAATTGTTGAATGCTTCGGCAGAAAGATGCACTCCCTTGTTGGTCACATCAAAAGTAGCGTCGTTCAATCCGTCCGAAACAATTTTGTTTCTCACTTTAATTTTGAGTTTTAAAAACGACTTATTGTCTTGCTCAATAGCAATATTAAGTCGTACATCTTTCAAAAATGAAATGTTGTCTAAAAGGCTTTTAAACATTGTGAAGTTTTTAGCAGGAACCGATAGTTGCGCATTGATTCCTTCGTGAGCAACATAAATACGCCCTAAAACGTCTTGCTGGCTCCAACTAATAAACAAATGATCTCTGAAGAGTTGTGGGTTGGGGATGTGCGCATATTGATAAAAAGAGAGGGTCAGGCGTTCGTCGCCAGCTTGTTCGATTAAAACTTCTCTTTCTTTAGCGCTTAATTTGTTGTACAGTTGCATGCTATACGCGGATTAAGGTTAAAAAATAAAGCCCAAAGGTACGAATTTGATTTAGCTCTATCAAAAACCGGTTTTTGTGAATAAAAAACATTGTGAATCAGGCTAAAAAAATTGTAATTTAGCCAATCGGATCAAAAAAAATATCATGGCTTCAGAAAAAGATGCAAAACTAAAAGCGCTTCAACTCACACTCGATAAATTGGATAAAACATACGGCAAAGGCGCCGTTATGAAGATGGGCGACGCTGTCGTAGAAGAAGTGGAGGTTATTTCCTCTGGCTCCATTGGATTGGACGCTGCTTTGGGAGTAGGCGGTTATCCTCGTGGACGTGTTATTGAAATTTATGGTCCAGAATCTTCTGGAAAAACAACCCTTACGCTTCATGCTATTGCTGAATGTCAAAAAGCGGGCGGTATTGCTGCTTTTATTGATGCTGAACATGCTTTTGATCGTTATTATGCAGAGCATTTGGGAGTGGATATTGATCAGTTGATCATTTCGCAACCGGATCACGGCGAGCAGGCACTTGAAATTACAGAAAATTTGATTCGTTCGGGAGCTATTGATATTATTGTCATTGACTCTGTTGCAGCCTTGACTCCAAAAAGTGAAATTGAAGGCGAAATGGGAGATTCAAAAATGGGATTGCATGCCCGACTAATGTCGCAAGCATTGCGAAAACTTACAGGCACCATTAGCAAAACCAATTGTACGGTAATTTTTATCAATCAATTGCGAGAAAAAATTGGAGTGATGTTTGGAAATCCAGAAACAACTACGGGAGGAAATGCGCTAAAATTTTATGCTTCTGTTCGTTTGGATATTCGTAGATCAACACAAATCAAAAATACTGACGGAGCTGTTTTAGGAAACAAAACACGCGTCAAAGTGGTAAAAAATAAAGTCGCTCCTCCATTCAAATTGGCGGAATTTGATATCATGTACGGAAAAGGGATTTCTCGCTTAGGAGAAGTCTTGGATATTGGTGTCGAAGCAGAAATTATAAAGAAAAGCGGATCTTGGTTTAGCTATGGAGACACCAAATTGGGTCAGGGGCGCGATGCTGTAAAGCAACTGCTCGAAGACAATCCGGAGCTTTCCGAAGAATTGGAAGGAAAAATCAGAGAACTTTTAGCTTCCTAACGGCCGCTATCAAGCACCTTCTTTTTTAAGTTCGTTTAAAATAATGCCATACGTTTTGGTCTTCAAGGATTCTTTATCCGCTAAAGTCATGCCTTTGGTAATGATGTGTGGATGCACATGGGCACGTAACTTTCCAGGATTCCCTTTGAAGTAATTTGCTGAAAACTGAAACGGGAACCTACGTTTACAATCAACAAAACTAATTGGTACAATGGGAATTTGAAAATCAATTGCCATTCGAAAAGCACCGTCTTTAAAAGGAGCCAAATCTTCGGAAGGATCGGGAACCAATCCTTCGGGGAAAATACATATTCCCAATCCTTGACGGAGTCTTTTTTCGGCTCGGGCATACACGGCTTTTCTGCTTTTTATGTTTTGGCGATCGACCATAATGCAAACACGCTTGTAGAAATAGCCAAAAATGGGCAGCTTAACCAGTTCCTTTTTTCCAACAAAAACTCCAGGATTTTTGGTTACCCAAAACATCAACATGATATCAATCATGCTGGTGTGATTGGCAACTAAAACATAGCTTTTTCCTTTTTCAAAAGGCTCACTCAAACGAACGCTGGGAAAAAAACCCATTCCGTACATCACAAAAGGCGCCCAAAAAGTATGGGCAAGCCAAAAAAATTGAGGATACCATTTTTCATAGGCAGAAAACAAAAGTAGAAAGGGGAATAGGAACAAAATTCCAACAATACTTAAAAAATAGAACCATACGTTCCACAATCCATAAACAAGATAGTCCCAAGCTTTTTGCATTCCTCAAAAATAGGCAATTGTAGTTAATAATATTTAACCCTACTTTTGTAAGACAAATAATACGTTGTATGGCTCGAATTTTAACAGGAGTTCAAAGTACTGGAACACCGCATCTTGGAAATCTTTTAGGCGCAATTCTTCCGGCTATTGAACTGGCAAAAATCAATGAACACGAGTCGTTTTTGTTCATTGCAGATATGCATTCTTTGACTCAAATTAAGGATAAAGAAGCCCTGTCTTCAAACACTTTGGCTACCGCTGCTGCGTGGTTGGCCTGTGGATTGGATGTCGAAAAAACAGTTTTTTATCGACAATCCGATGTGGCAGAAGTTACCGAACTGATGTGGTATTTGAATTGTTTTTATCCCTACCAACGGCTTACACTGGCACATTCGTTTAAAGACAAATCCAAAGATTTGGAAGATGTTAATTCGGGCTTGTTTACCTATCCGATGCTGATGGCTGCGGATATTTTGTTGTACGATGCCGAAATCGTTCCTGTGGGAAAAGACCAATTGCAGCATTTGGAAATGGCTCGAGACGTTGCCGCCAGATTGAATCATCAGCTCGGCGATACATTGGTTTTGCCCAAGGCCAAAGTACAAGAAGAAACCATGTATGTGGTAGGAACTAATGGCGAAAAAATGAGCAAATCCAAAGGAAATACAATCAATGTTTTCCTTCCAGAGAAAAAACTTCGTAAACAAATTATGGGAATTGCCACCGATAGCACGCCGCTGGAAGCCCCCAAAAACCCTTCAACCTGTACGGTTTTTAAACTGTATCAACTGGTTGCTAGTAGTGAGCAACAAGCCACTATGAAGCAACACTATGAGCAAGGCGGATATGGGTATGGACATGCAAAACAGGCATTGTTTGAATGCCTTTTAGCGACATTTACTGAAGAACGCAAAGCCTTTGATTATTATATGAGTCACCCTGATGAGGTTGAAAAAACATTGCAATTGGGTGCACAAAAAGCAAAAAGTGTGGCTCAAAATGTGTTGAACAGAGTTCGAGAAAAATTGGGTTTTTCTTAATTCAAATCGCTTCATACAATTTTCCAGGCAAAGGCCTTACCACGCCTTTCATTTCCAATGCAAACAACAAACTGGCGGTTTGGGAAATCGACTGATTACTTTTTAGAGCAATGTAATCCAACTGTTCTTTGCCGGTTTCTTGAACAACCTGCAACACGGAACGCTCTTGATCGGTTAGTTCTACAAACAATTTTTTTTGAGTATGGGTTTGCGTGGGCTTCTGTTGCCAGTTCAATTGCAGAATCACATCTTCGGCGGAGGTCAATACATGGGCTTTTTGGGCTTTTATGAGGTCATTGCACCCTTTGCTCATTGCGTCAGCAGGTCTGCCCGGAACGGCCATTACAACCCGGTTGTAGTCAAAAGCCATATTGGCTGTGATTAAGCTGCCTCCTTTTTGGTCAGATTCTATTACGAGTGTTGCCGAAGAAAGCCCAGCAATAATACGATTGCGCTTTAAGAAGTTGGATTTGTCAAAGGGGGCATCGCTCCAAAAATCGGAGAAAAACCCTCCGTTATTTTCAATGATGGATCGGTATTTTTTGTGACTTGAAGGATAGCATTTTTGAATGCCGTGTGCCAAACATCCCACAGTTTGCAACTTGTTTTCTATGGCTGCCTTGTGGGCCGCAATATCCATTCCATAAGCAAATCCAGAAACGATAATGGGATTGAAGGGTGCCAATTGGGTCACCAGTTCCTCACAAAATGCCACGCCTCTTTGGGTAGCTCTTCGGGTACCGACAATGCTGAGTATCGGTTGGTGATTGATGGCAATATTTCCTGAAGAAAACATCAGTATAGGGCCGTCTACACAATGTTTTAACGCAAAGGGATAGGAAGCGTCTTCGAAATAATGGTATTGGATGTTGTTTTTGCGAATGAAAGAAAGTTCGTTTTCGGCTTGTTTAAAAAGCGAGTCGTTGGACAGCGCTTGGGCAACATAGGAACCAATCCCCTCTATACTGTATAATTCGCGTTTGGAAACCGTAAATACCGCCTGCGGACTTCCGCAAAAAGCAATTAATTTTTTGGCCGTACGATCGCCCACTCCCGGGGCAGCTTGGAGCGCTAAAATCGCTAATAATTCGTCTTCGTTCATGATTGGGGAATAGCTTTCAAAAATAAAAAATCTTCCTGTTAATAAAAACAAAAACAGCGATCTAATCTTTTTGAAAAAAACCGTATTTTTGAGAAATGCAATTACAAAAACATATTAGCGAGTTGCTTTACCGTTACGAATGTGTAACGGTTCCTGGCTTTGGTGCCTTTTTGACGCACTACAAATCGGCGCGTTTGGATGCGTCGCAACATGCGTTTTACCCCCCCACAAAAGGGGTGTCGTTTAACGAACAATTGCGCTCCAACGATGGGTTGCTTGCCCAGTATATTGCTGATGTGTATTCCCTTTCTTTTGAAGAGGCTGTCAAAAACATTCATACGGAAGTTGTGGCTTGGAAAAAAGCCCTTCATCAAGGATCTCTTGAATTGGCATCATTGGGGGTGTTTGTTTTTAATACCGAACAAAAAATTGTCTTTGCTCCCTCCGATTCCCACAACCACTTGATGGCTTCGTTTGGATTGGGTGCGGTTGTTTCTCCAAAAGTTGCCCGAGTGGCTCCAGTAGCAGCGCAAAATGCTTCAACGACTTCGTTTTGGAAAGTTGCAGCCGTGGGCGTTTTGGCAATTGGAATTGCAGGATTGAGTTATTTTAAATGGGAAAACCAACACCTCATCAACCAAGAACAAGCAGCCATAGAATCGTCGCTCCAAAAAGCGGTTTTTGATTTGGGTGCACTGCCTTCCATTACAGTAACAATACCGCTCAAAAAAGAGCGTTTTCACATTGTAGCCGGTGCTTTTAGAGTGTCTGCCAATGCTGATAAAAAACTAAAACAATTGCTACAAAAGGGTTACAATGCCCAACGACTTCCTGCTAACAAATACGGATTGCATCCCGTTGCTTTTGAAAGTTTTACGGATAAGGACGAAGCTGTTAAGCGTTTGAGAACCATTCAAAGAGTTGCCGCTAAAGATGCTTGGATTTTGACTTCCGAGTAGGTTTTGTAAGCACCCTATTTCCTTGTTTTTTTTCCCATTCCCTTTTTCAATTGATAAGTCAGGGGTTGCTGACTTTCTATCTGTGATTTATTTGCTAACTTTAGTTTTAAAACCACGCAACTAATCTTATACAAAGCGTTGGATTACATTCAGCCTTTGGCTAACCCAATTTGCTCCATCCCAAGTACTCGGGATTCCCGTCCCTTTAGAAATATAATTCAGTGCTACTCAATTTGTGACACCCTAAGAGTATTGACCATTCCTTTTTTGACAACGGGCATTGCTGCCAAGTTGACCAACATATCCCCTTTGGCTACATATCCTTCCTTAAAGGCAATTTGGTTGACGTCTTCAACCGTATCGTCGGTGCTAACAAAACGATCGTAATAAAAAACAGTAACTCCCCAAAGCAAATTGAGTCGAGTTAAAATTCGCTTGTTGGAGGTAAAAACAAGAATTTGCGCTGAAGGTCTCCAGGCAGAAATTTGAAAGGCCGTATATCCACTATTGGTAAGGGTACAAATGGCTTTTGCAGAAATTTCATTGGATATAAGCGCCGCATGGTAACAAATAGATTTTGTGATGTATCGATTTGTTTTGATATGCGGAGGGTTTTTAGGAACTTCAATCAAAGAAGAATTTTCTACGCCTCGGGCAATTTTCGACATTGTTTCAATGACCTCTACAGGATATTTTCCAACAGACGTTTCTCCAGACAACATTACTGCATCGGCGCCGTCCATAATCGAGTTGGCAACATCGTTGACTTCGGCCCGTGTGGGTGTAAGGCTATCAATCATCGTTTCCATCATTTGGGTGGCAATAATGACAGGAATTCGTGCCTTTTTGGCTTCAAGGACCAATTGTTTTTGGATCAAAGGAACTTCCTCAGCAGGAATTTCCACACCCAAATCACCACGAGCAACCATCAACGCATCCGAATTGGAAATAATTTCTTGAATATTGGTAATAGCCTCTGGTTTTTCAATTTTTGAGATGATCGGAATTTTGTAGTCAGATTGTTTATCAATAATCGCCTTTAATTCCAACAAATCTTCTTTGTGTCTAACAAACGAAAGGGCAATCCAATCCACATTTTGCTCAATAGCAAAGTGGGCGTCTTTAACGTCTTTTTCTGTCAATGCAGGTAGCGAAACTTTTGTGTTGGGAAGATTCACTCCCTTTTTGGATTTCAACACACCGCCTTGAACAACTTTGGTAACGACGTTTTTCTTTTTATCAGTGCTAACAACTTCAAAAATCAATTTTCCATCGTCCAAAAGAATCCTTTCTCCTGGATTTACGTCTTGTGGAAACAAAGCATAGTTCATATATACTTGCGACGCATCGCCCTCTTCCACTTTATCGGTGGTAAAACACACTTGGTCACCAGGCGCAACATGAACGTTGTCTTTCATTACTCCAACACGCAACTTGGGCCCTTGAAGGTCGGCAAGTATAGACACATTAAGTCCGGTTTCCTCATTGAGCGAACGAATGATTTGAATGCGTTCCCGCACATCGTCGTAAGAAGCGTGCGAAAAGTTAATTCGAAACACATTTACTCCCGCACACATCATTTTTTTGAGGATTTCTCTTGATGAGGATGCAGGGCCTAAAGTGGCTACTATTTTGGTTTTTTTAGTTATGGGCATATTATCCAAAAATTAAATTGTTTTTTGATTTCAAGTGTTGAAAGCTAATTTGATAGCAGGCGCTAATTTGAGGAATTTTTCGTACAATCTCAAGACAATTCTCCATTGAAATACTACCTGCGGTAAATTTTAAGAAAGAATCTATTTCCTTTTTTTCAGGAACAAGATATGAGACAATGGGGCTTTGCTCAAAAAGCGTTTTGAAACGGCTAGGGTCGGGATCTTGAAACGATTTGTTGCTAAACAATTGCCAATTTTGTTGCCTCAAAACATCTTCATGCTCATATACTTGAAAAAACTCTTGGGATGTTTTTGCAACATCTTCTGAAGTTCTCTGTAATTGAATACCAAGAAATGAATTTAGAAAAAAAGCCAATTGAAAGGTTTCGATAGAATGATGAATTCCTAAGAGTAAATAATTAGTGTCTTCAATATATAATGGAAGCTTACGGACAGTCATTCATTCAATTATTGTGCGAAGATACAACTATTAGTTTAGGTATTTTTCCGAACAGGTCGTTTTCCTGTTTAATGGTTCAACATAGAACCGTTTATTTGATCTTGGTACATATAATAAGCCCGTTGTGAGGCTTTCTCAACAGCCCTTTTTTTACTAGTTTCGCGGGCTTTTGAGACAACTTTCCCGTTAACATACAGCCTAGCGCCGTGATGTTTTTGAGATTCGTTTCCTGTGTCGTCAAAAAGCTCATAATTATAAGTCATTTTGTTGCGTTGAAACCAATTCATCAACAGCGCCTTGTAGCTGAGCACTTTATTTTCTAATGCATCAAGATTTACATGCGGATCAATGACTTTGGTTTGAATAAAATTCACACAGGTGTCATATCCTAGATCAACAAGCACCGCTCCAATAAGAGCCTCCAATAAATTTCCGTGAATGTCTTCGCCATAATGTTGTTGAATGACATTGGAACGAAGCAGTTTTTGAAGCCCAAGCCCTTTTCCGATTTCATTTAAAAAATCCCGACGAACAATTTTTGACCTCATTAAGGTAAGATACCCTTCGTCTTTTGTGGGAAGGTTTTCAAACAAATAGCTCGAAACTACGGTGCTTAATACAGAATCTCCTAAAAACTCAAGGCGTTCGTAATTGATTCGAACTCCTTTATCGTCGATTTTGTCGATAGATCGGTGCGTAAAAACACGCTCATAGAGTTGTGTGTCTTTGGGGGGAAAGCCCAGAATGCTTTGAACAGAATTACCAAAATCAGTGTCTTTTGAGGGGGCTTTCCAAAAAAATCTTTTGATCCGTCCCATGCAAAAAGCTATTCCATTTTTTTAACTAAAACACAAGCATTGTGACCTCCAAAACCAAAAGTATTGCTCATGGCAACGTGTACGTCTCTTTTTTGTGCCTTGTTGAAAGTGAAATTGATTTTAGAATCAATTTGATCGTCCGGCGTTTTGTAATTAATTGTGGGAGGAACCATCCCGTTTTTGACTGCTAAAATAGAAGCAATCGCTTCTACCGCACCAGCAGCTCCCAACAAATGGCCTGTCATGGATTTTGTAGAATTGATATTCATCGTATACAAATGCTCACCAAACACCTCTTTTAGCGCCTTAGACTCCGCGATATCTCCCAAGGGAGTTGAAGTTCCATGCATATTTACAGCATCCACCTGATCGAAGGTCATTCCTGCGTTATTCAAACAGTTTTTCATTACATTGATAGCGCCCAATCCTTCCGGATGCGGAGCTGTCATATGATGCGCATCGGCAGACAAACCGCCTCCAGCGATTTCAGCATAGATGGTAGCACCTCGCTCAACAGCGTGTTCGTAGGACTCTAAAATAAGTGCGCCAGCGCCTTCGCCCAATACAAAACCGTCACGAGTTTTGTCAAAAGGACGTGAAGCCGTTTTGGGATCTTCGTTTCGAGTAGAGAGGGCATGCATAGCATTAAAACCGCCCATACCTGCAATGGTAACTGCTGCTTCAGAACCACCAGTAACAATCACATCGGCATATCCCAAACGGATATAATTCAGTGCGTCAATAATGGCATTGGCAGAAGATGCACAAGCAGAAACAGTTGTAAAATTGGGCCCTCTAAAACCGTGTTTGATAGAAATCATCCCCGGCGCGATATCCGAAATCATTTTTGGAATAAAAAAAGGATTGAATCGAGGAGATCCGTCACCAGCAGCAAAGTTGAGCACTTCGTTTTGGAAAGTTTCCAATCCGCCAATTCCTGCACCCCAAATGACACCTACTCGATCTTTATCAATAGAATTCAAATCAAGACGAGCATCTAGAATGGCTTCGTCAGACGCCACAAGAGCGTACTGACAAAAAGGGTCTAATTTTCGTGCTTCTTTTCGATCAAAATAGTCTAAAGAATTAAATCCCTTTAATTCACAAGCAAATTGCGTTTTGAATTTCGATGCATCAAAGCGTGTAATAAAATCTGCTCCGCTTTTACCAACTATCAAACCATTCCAATATTCTTCAATATTGTTTCCGATGGGGGTTAAAGCCCCCAGTCCGGTAACAACGACTCGCTTAGAGTTCATAAGAAAAGGGGTGTTATTATTGCGCGCTTTCGATATACTGAACAGCTTGACCTACTGTAGCAATGTTTTCAGCCTGATCGTCTGGAATTTGGATATCAAATTCTTTTTCAAACTCCATGATAAGTTCTACCGTATCAAGTGAGTCTGCGCCAAGGTCGTTAGTAAAACTAGCCTCAGTTACGACTTCGTTTTCATCAACCCCTAATTTGTCTACAATAATTGCTTTTACGCGTGATGCAATGTCTGACATAATATTTGATTTTTTAAATTAAAATTGTTGGCAAAAATAAAAATTTATTGATACTTCCAATGTTTTTGATGAAAATATCTTCATTACGAAGATACTATTTTTTGAACTTAAGGAGCCCAAATTGGAAATTAATTGTTTTTATTTGTATTCTAAAATACCTTATGAAGGCTTTAAAAACCACTACTATTGTACTTTTTGCATCGGGTTCAGGAACCAATGCAGAAAATATTATCCAATATTTTCAAAAAACCAAAACAGCCAAAGTCACTCATCTTTTTTGTAACAATCCTAACGCCAAAGTGATTTTTCGCGCCAAAAAACATAAGGTACCCGTTACTGTTTTTGACAGAAATGATTTTTTAGAAACAAAAAATGTTCAATCAAAGTTGAGCAAATTATCGCCCGATTGGATTGTCTTAGCTGGTTTTTTGTGGAAAATCACACCGGAAATAGTTTCCCAATTTCCCAATAAAATCATCAACATTCACCCAGCATTGCTCCCCAACTATGGAGGCAAAGGAATGTATGGTATGCACATTCACGAGGCGGTTGTTAAAAATAGAGAGTCCAAAACAGGAATTACCATTCATTATGTAAATGAAGCTTACGACGAAGGGGCTATTATTTTTCAGGAGGAAGTGGCCCTTTCTGAAAATGACAGCCCGCAGGACGTGGCACAAAAAATCCACGAATTGGAACAAACCCATTTTCCAAAGGTTATAGAATCGCTATTTGATAATGAATAAGCCCAAAATACATATTTATACAGACGGTTCAGCTCGTGGAAATCCCGGCCCTGGAGGCTATGGCATTCTTATGGAATGGTGTGGAAAAGGATATGTCAAAGAGTTTTCGGAAGGATTTCATTATACGACCAACAATAGAATGGAGCTGATGGCGGTTATTGTTGCGCTAAAAAAACTCAAAAACACTTCGGAAGTGATTGTCTTTACAGACTCTAAATACGTTTCCGATTCTGTCGAAAAAAAATGGGTGTTCCAATGGGAACGAAAAGAATTTAAAGGGAAAAAAAACCCGGATCTTTGGCGCGAATTTTTAAAAGTTTACAGAAAACACAGCGTTTCGTTTCAATGGATAAAGGGGCACAACGACCATCCTCAAAACGAGCGTTGCGATCAGTTGGCTGTGGCGGCATCCAAAAACAACACCCTTTCTACAGACAGCGGATTCCAAAAAGAAGACTCGCTTTTTAAGCCCTCAAACTAAAGGGGGAAATTGTATCTTTGCCAAAAAAAAGATGAACAAACTTTTAGTGGTAGGCACGGTAGCTTTTGATGCTATTGAAACTCCCTTCGGAAAAACAGATAAAATTTTAGGCGGGGCAGCAACTTATATTGCGCTTTCTGCCTCTCATTTTAATATCGATACGGCGATTGTCTCTGTAGTAGGAGGAGATTTTCCAGAAGAACATTTGGCCTTGTTAAAAAACAAAAATGTAGATATTTCAGGACTGGAAATTGTTAAGGAGGGAAAAACTTTTTTTTGGAAAGGTAAATACCACAACGATCTCAATATGAGAGATACCCTTGACACGCAACTGAATGTTTTGGAAAAATTTCAGCCCGTAGTTCCCCAAGCATATACCGATTCGGATATTGTAATGCTTGGGAATCTTCACCCAGCGGTTCAGTTGAGTGTGTTGGAACAAATGACCCAAAAACCCAAAATGATTGTCCTCGATACAATGAATTTTTGGATGGAGCATGCATGGGATTTATTGCTTGAAGTAATTAAAAAAGTTGATGTAATCACCATAAACGATGAAGAAGCACGGCAACTTACCGGAGAATACTCCTTAGTAAAAGCGTCCCAAAAAATCGCATCCATGGGACCCAAATACATTGTTATTAAAAAAGGGGAACACGGCGCCTTGTTATTCCATGACAACCAAATTTTTTCTGCTCCAGCACTTCCGCTGGAAGAGGTTTTTGACCCTACTGGAGCTGGAGACACTTTTGCAGGAGGTTTTGTTGGATTTATTGCTCAATCAGGAAACGTCTCTTTTGAAAACCTAAAAAGCGCAGTAATTTATGGATCTGCATTGGCCTCTTTTTGTGTTGAAAAATTTGGAACTGAACGCATGGAAACCATTGATAGAAACTCGTTGGCGAATCGATTGCAGCAATTCCAAGAGCTAACGCACTACGATATTTTAGTAAAATAATAATTTATTGAAAAAGAACAATCTTTGATGATATTTTTTAACTTTGTACATCAATAAACTGACATGAGTGATGCGATTAAGCATGAGTGTGGAATAGCGCTTATTAGACTTCTCAAGCCCTTAGAATATTACAAAGAAAAATATGGAAGTGCATTTTATGGTGTCCATAAAATGTATTTGTTAATGGAGAAGCAGCACAACCGAGGCCAAGACGGCGCTGGTTTTGCGAGTATCAAATTAGACACTGAACCCGGATCTCGTTTTATGAGTCGAGTTCGTTCTGCCGACCAGCACCCCATCCAAGATGTTTTTTCGAAAATCAATGAGCGAATAAATACAGAGCTCGAGAACCACCCTGAATACAAGGATGATGTTGCTGCACAAAAACGAAACCTTCCCTATATAGGAGAAGTTCTTTTGGGACATGTTCGGTATGGGACTTTTGGGAAAAATAGCATTGAAAGTGTTCATCCTTTTTTACGTCAAAACAATTGGATGCATCGTAATCTAATCGTTGCAGGAAATTTTAACCTTACCAACGTATCGGAGCTGTTTGACAACTTGGTACGATTGGGCCAACATCCAAAAGAAAAATCGGATACGGTAACAGTGATGGAAAAAATCGGACATTTTTTAGACTCAGCCGTTGCAAAATTATACAAACAATTTCGCGATCAAGGATATACCAAAGCAGAAGCTTCACCGTTGATTGCCGCCGAATTAAACATCCCCAAGATACTTCGAAAAGCTTCTAAAATTTGGGATGGAGGATATGTAATTGGCGGAATGTTTGGCCATGGCGATTCTTTTGTTATGCGTGACCCTTCGGGAATTCGTCCTGCCTATTATTACAAAGACGATGAGATAGTGGTAGTAGCTTCTGAACGCCCCGCTATTCAAACCGTTTTTGATGTTTCACTTGATGCTGTTGAGGAATTGCATCCTGGTAAGGCAATCATCATTAAAAAAGACGGAACGATTTCCTTTAAAAAAATTCAAGAACCTACCGAAAAGAAAGCCTGTTCTTTTGAGCGTATTTATTTTTCGAGAGGAAGTGATTCCGATATTTACAAAGAACGAAAAAAACTGGGAGAACTTCTTCTCCCAAAGATTACAGAATCCATTGGCGGAGATTTTCAAAACACGGTTTTTTCATACATTCCCAATACCGCAGAAACTTCTTTTTATGGGTTGATTGGAGAAGTGCAAAGCCAAATGAGTCGAGAAGCGGAAACATTGATCCTTAAAGAAGGAAATAAGCTCACCCAAGAGCGCCTTCGCGCAATTTTGGATAGCCGCCCTCGAATCGAAAAAATCGCAATCAAAGACGCCAAGTTAAGAACATTTATATCGGAAGATAGCGGGAGAAATGACTTGGTAGCTCACGTCTATGATGTAACATACGGAGTGATTAAACCCACCGATAATTTGGTGATTGTCGATGACAGTATTGTGAGGGGAACCACTTTACAAAAAAGTATTTTACGAATGCTTGACCGATTGAATCCTAAAAAAATTATTGTGGTGTCAAGTGCGCCTCAAATTAGATACCCCGATTGTTATGGTATTGATATGGCGCGACTGGAAGCTTTTATTGCTTTTAGAGCAACACTTGCTTTGTTAGAAGAAACCGGACAAATGAATTTGATTGAAGAGGTTTACAAAAAATGCAAAAAGCAACTTTTGTTATCAGACGACCGGATGACTAATGCTGTTCAAGATTTTTACGCTCCTTTCACTGCGGAAGAAATTTCGATTAAAATCGCTCAAATTATCAAAACTTCCTCTATTCAGGCGGAGGTTGATGTTATTTATCAAACGGTAGACAACCTGCATATAGCATGCCCAGATAATCTCGGGGATTGGTATTTTACGGGCGATTATCCTACCCCAGGAGGCAATCGAGTGGTCAATCAAGCGTTTGTTAATTACTATGAGGGAAAGAACGAAAGAGCGTACTAAAAAACAACATAAAAAGTAGGTTTGTTCCTACAAAAAAACATGTCATCTAAAATATTAACTCTTTATCGAAATTCTATTGACAGACACACAACTTTGTGTACTTTAGCAAAGCCATAGCATAAGTAGGTTAAGTTCATGGTAAGATTTGGGGCAAAAAAGGTGGAAGCAATTCCACCTTTTTTATTTTATACTGGTTTATACTACGTAGTATACAAAAACAAAAAAAGCGGGAACAGTCCCGCTTTTATATTTTAAAAATAAATCATTATTTATTGATGAGCATTGTATAGCTCAGAAACCGCCTCCCAATTGATAACGCTAAAGAACGCTTCGATATAATCAGGTCTTCGATTTTGGTAATTGAGGTAGTACGCGTGTTCCCAAACATCGATTCCCAAAATGGGTGTTCCGCCACATCCGATACCTGGCATTAGAGGATTGTCTTGATTTGCAGTTGCACAAACATCCACAGCGCCTCCTTTATGAACACATAGCCATGCCCAGCCCGATCCAAATTGAGTAGCAGCAGCTTTACTGAATGAATCTTTAAAACTTTCAAAAGAGCCAAATGCACTTTGAATCGCTTCAGCTAAAGCTCCCGAAGGTTCACCTCCACCGTTTGGACTCATAACATTCCAAAACAAACGATGATTATAATAACCCCCTCCATTGTTACGGAGTGCTTTATTGTTCATGTCTAAGTTTTCAAGAATTGCTTCGATTGACTCGTGTTCTTGAGCTGTACCAGCGATTGCATTGTTTAGGTTGTTGGTATAGCCGTTGTGATGTTTTCCGTGGTGAATCTCCATAGTACGGGCGTCAATATGGGGTTCAAGCGCATCATGTGCGTAAGGTAATGTTGGTAATTCAAATGCCATGTTCTTATTTTTTAATTAAAAATATTTTCTTAGCTACAAAGTTATACATTAAACACGTATTTTTATGCAATTACTCATGAAAACATTGTGAAACGAAGCTTTTGAATACACCATCATTTTCTGTTTATAATGCCTCTGCCGGTTCGGGGAAGACCTACACTTTGGTAAAAGAAGTGTTGAAAATTCTTTTGAAAACTCCAAACGCTCAAAATTACCAGCATCTTTTAGCCATTACTTTCACCAATAAGGCTGTGGCCGAAATGAAAGAGCGTGTTCTTTCAAGACTTCATTCTTTTTCTAGACCCAATGCATACGAGCAACCTTGTGAAATGATGCAGTCTTTATCAGACGAATGCGACCTGCCTTTGGAGAAAATACACCACCGATCAAAACGGGTTTTGCAATCCATTCTTCACAATTTTTCTGCTCTGGAAATTTCTACTATCGATGGTTTTACACATCGAGTAATTCGAACTTTTGCAAAGGATTTGGGACTCACGGCTACTTTTGAAGTTGTTTTGGATGCGGAGATGCTACTAAATGAAGTTGTTGATGCATTTATATTAGACATTGATGAGGATCCTGTTTTAAAAAAACACATGATAGCCTTTGCACTTGAAAAAATTGCAGATGACAAATCTTGGAATATTTCAAGAGACTTTTTTGAAACATCAAAATTGATGTTGGATGAAAACCATTATGAACATCTTTATGCTATTAAAAATAAATCCCAGTCGGATTTCTCCAATCTTCAGGAAATTATCAATACATCCTATCAAAATTGGGAGGAAGCCATTTTACAGGAGGTGCAAAAAGCTTTTAAGACCATTTCTGAGCTTGGGCTAGAAACAGCCGATTTTGCCTACAAAGATTTTCCAAATTTTTTACAAAAATGCGCTGATAAAAAATGGGACGGCTTACTGATCAAAAGACTTTCAGATCAAATAGAATCGGGGATATTTTACTCTAAAAAAACAGCTGTAGACAAGAAAGTGATTTTGGACACACATTTTTTAGTGTTGTCAGAATCGTACCACCTTCTTCTTGCGCTTTGCAGTCAAGCGCTAACGGTTCAAACTTTTAAAAAAAGCTTGCCAACATTTTCATTGATTAACGCACTTCGAAGCAAATTAGATACCATTCAAAAAGAACAAAACACGATATTGATTTCGGCGTTTAATAAACTGATTTCAGAAACCATTAACGAGCAACCTACTCCTTTTATATACGAACGATTGGGAGTTAAGTTTCAGCATTATTTTATAGATGAATTTCAGGATACTTCACAATTGCAATGGCAAAATTTAGTTCCGCTTATTGGTCATAGTTTGGAAGGTGCTTCTCATTCAAATTTAGGTTCATTACTATTGGTTGGAGATGCGAAGCAATCCATATATCGATGGCGCGGTGGACGTGCGGAACAATTCATGGAGCTATCTAAAAAAGTAAGTCCTTTTACTACTGAAATAAAAACGGAAGAATTATCCAAAAATTATCGAAGTTTTACAGAGATTATTCAGTTTAACAATGCCTTTTTTCAGTTTGTTTCGACACTGTTTCAAGACCCCAATCACCAGCACCTCTATGCGGATAGCTGTCAACAAGAAGCAAACGCCCAAACAGGAGGCTATGTTTCCCTTGACTTTATTGAGGCTGAAAATGCGGAAGAAGAAGCCGAACGATATTCACAAAAAGTATTGGAAACCATTCGGGGTTGTTCTAAAGAAGGATTTTCATATGCCGATCAATGTGTTTTGACACGAACCAAAAAACAAGGAATTACGATTTCTGAGTTTTTGGTTAAAAACGGAATTCCTGTAATTTCTTCCGAAACACTGTTATTAAAAAATTCTAAAGAAGTACAGTTTTTATTGGCCTTACTCCGATTGCAAGTTTTCCCAGAAGAAAATCAAAGCCGGAGCACTGTTCTGAATTACTATTGGAACCATCACAATTCTGTTGAAGATTATTATTTGTGGCTCAAACAACGAATGGATTTACCAATTCAACAATTTTTCAATACTTTAGACTCTAATGGAAAACTTTTTGATTTTGATTTGTTTGTTTCCTCCTCCTTATACGATTCGTTAGAATTGGCTATTCAACAATTCAAAATCAGTAATTCATCCAACGCACACATCCACTATTTTATGGATACTGTTTTTGAGTTTTCTCAAAGAAAATCCACAAGTGTTTCTTCATTTTTAGCATATTGGGAAAAACACCAAGACAAGCTAACGATTGCCTCAGGAGAAGAAAGTCAGAATGCTGTACGCATAATGACCATTCATAAATCGAAAGGGTTGGAGTTTGAAGTTGTGATTTTTCCCTACGCTCAAACCAAAATCAATGACAGCAAAAATCAGAAGTGTTGGTTTCCTGTTGATCCTGAGCAGCACGGCGGATTTTCAAGCATTCTAATTCCTATGAATCAAAAAGTAGAAAACATGGGTGAAATAGGTGAACGAATCTACAAAACCCATCAAAGTCAGCAAGAATTAGATGCATTTAATTTATTGTACGTTACATTGACTCGTGCCAAAGAACAGCTGTATATTATTTCTCACAAAAAAGAAGAAAGTAAAAGCTCTAAATCGCTAAATTTTGCTTCCATTTTTAAACTGTTTTTGGAACAACAAGGACGCTGGAAAGAAGGCGATTTAGAGTATTGTTGGGGAGACCCAAAACGCATTTCTAAAAAAGAACCCCCTCAATCCCCTCCAACTCCAATAACTTGGATAGGCAACGAGGTAAGCCTAAAAAATATACTGGTAAAAAAGACACATTATTGGGAAGCGTCTCGAACAGCTGCATTGGATTTTGGACTGCTTTTTCACGAAATAATAGCCCAGGTACGTTTTTCGTTTGAAATTCCTCAAATTATCGGATCGTATCGATTGAGGGGATCCTTTAAAGAAAGTGATTTGGATCAAATAGAAAAAACCATTTATAGTTTGGTGAATCACCCCAAACTTTTGAAATTGTTTTCAGAAGAAAATGAGGTTTTAAACGAAAAATCTCTAATAACCAAAGAAGGGGAGTGGTTGATACCGGATCGAATTATAACAGACCAACAAGGGTATACAACCATTTTAGATTACAAAACAGGCGTTCCTCAGCCAAGCCACAAGCAGCAAATTGACGCCTATGGAAAAGCACTTTCTGAAATGGGTTTTGTTGTAAAAAATAAGTGGATAGTGTATCTCGCTAATGACACAAAAATTATTGTATCCGAATAAAGCAAGCTTCAAACATTAAAAAATGAACTCTTTTTTTGTATCTTAGCATAATTAAACTATTTTTGCAATTAATCTTAACTTAAAAACAATTAATCGTAATGAAAAATTTATGCAGATTTTTTCTTGTTTTCTTTGCAGTAGCACTTACAACTACAGCAACAGCTCAAGACAAAAACAACCCATGGCAAGTAAGTTTTGGGGTTAACGCAATTGACGTTTATCCAACCAATCAAGCTGGTTATGGAGGATGGTTTAGCGAATTCTACAACGTAGAAGACCACTGGAACATTTTACCCTCAATTTCTACTATTAGTGCTTCTCGTTACATTGATGCTGGATTCTCTTTTGGAATTCAAGGGTCTTTGAACACTATTGATCGTCTAGGAGACGCAGAAGTAGATGAAATTTCACATTATGCCCTTGACGGTATAGTATCTTACAGCTTTTCCGAATTATTTAACCTTGGAAAATTTGATCCTTTTGCCACTGTTGGTGGTGGAGTTACATGGTTAGACGATGTGGGAGCTGGAACATTCAATGGAGGTCTTGGACTTAACTACTGGTTCAACGATAACATCGGATTGACTTACAGTTCAACGTACAAACATGTATTTGAAGATAAAGGAATCCCTCATTTCCAACATGTAGCTGGAGTTTCTATCAAATTTGGTGGAAAGGATACTGACTCAGATGGAATTTACGATAAAGACGATGCTTGTCCAGAAGAAGCGGGTCTTCCTGCTTTCAACGGATGTCCTGACAACGATGGAGACGGTATTGAAAACAGTAAAGACGAATGTCCTAATCAAGCAGGATCACTTGAAAACGGTGGTTGTCCTGATTCAGATGGCGACGGAGTTGTTGACAAAGACGATGCTTGTGTAAATGAAGCAGGTATTGCTTCTTTGGCTGGTTGTCCTGATGCTGACGGAGATGGTATTGCCAACAAAGACGATGCTTGTGTAAACGAAGCAGGTCCTACCGCAAACAACGGATGTCCTTGGAAAGACACTGACGGAGATTCCGTTTTGGATAAAGACGATGCTTGTGTAAACGAAGCAGGTCCTGTATCTAACAATGGATGTCCTAACATTCAAGAAAAATTAGACGCTATTGGACCCGTAGTTCCTTTCAATACAGAAAAAGCAGAAATTTCTCAGGAAGCAAAACAAATTCTTGATGAAGTTTATGCATTGCTACAAAACTACAAATCCTCTAACGTTACTATTGAAGGACACGCAGACAGCAGAGGTTCTGAAGGGTTCAATCAAAAACTATCAGAAACACGTGCAGCAGCCGTTAAAGCTTATTTAGTAAGTAAAGGACTTAATGCATCGCGTTTGTCTACGAAAGGTCTTGGTGAAAGCCAACCAGCTTCTACTAACATGAATAAAGAAGGTCGTAAACTAAACCGAAGAGTAGAGTTTAAAGCAGGAAATTAATTTTCTGCCTTTTCTACAATAATATTTTAGAAAAACGCATCGGTTCCCCGATGCGTTTTTTATTTTTATAAAATGAAATCATTTTTAGAAGAGGTTGTAGATCAAGTTATTTCTCAAAAGCATGATCTTGGAGAATTGTGTTTTATTCTTCCTAGTAGACGAGCCGGAGTATACGTAAAGGAACTTCTTTTAAAAAAGATTTCCAAAACATCGTTTCTCCCTCAAATAGTAAGCATTGAAAGTTTTATTGAGACCATTTCGGGACTGAAAGTGTTGCCAAACACAACGCTATTATTTGAGCTGTACGAAGTGTATCTTTCGATTACCCCAAAAAAAGATCAAGACACATTTGCTTCCTTTTCGAGTTGGGCACCGACAATTCTTCAAGACATTAATGAAGTAGATCGATTTTTAATTCCCCAACAAAAAATATTTTCTTACTTATCCGAAATTCAGGATCTGAATCATTGGTCTTTAGAAAGTGAGCCTACCCCTTTTGTAAAAAAATACCTGTCCTTTTGGAAATTACTCCCCAGTCTTTATCAAAAATTTTCTGATCAATTGCTTTCAAAAGGTCATGCCACACAAGGCCTTTGTTTTCGTGAAGCCTCAGAAAATATTGAACATTATATGGAATCTATTCCCAATACCTATCACGTTTTTGCAGGATTCAATGCCCTAAATACTGCCGAACAACGTATTATTGAAGAATTGCTTCAGCGGAAAAAAGCTGCTATTTTTTGGGATATCGATGCTCAATTTTTAACAAATGAGGAGCATGCTGCTGGACACTTTATTAGAAAATATAAAAACGAATGGAAGTACTATCAAGAGAATCCGTTTGAGTGGCAACACAATCATTTTTCGGAATCCAAATCCATTCAAATCATTGGAACGCCCAAAAATGTTGGGCAATCCAAGCAAGTAGGAGCTATACTTAATCAGTGCATCACAGAAAAGATAAACATGAGTCGCACTGCCGTAGTTTTGGGTAACGAAGCCTTGCTTCAACCAACACTTCATTCAATACCCGCGGCTGTCCCTTCAACCAATATTACCATGGGACTTCCTCTTACAAGCGCATCTTTGTCGACATTTTTTGATCAATTGATAACGCTACACGCAGATAAGTCCCCCAAAGGTTTTTATCATCAGGGAGTACAACATCTTCTTTCCCATCAAAACTTACGAAGCCTTTTGAGAACAGGTACAAGGGATGAGGGGATGGAGTTTATTCAATCCGTCCAAAAAGAAAATATAGTTTATATAACCCAATCGTATGCTGAGGCGCATTTTTCTGGAGAGCATCGCTCAATAGTTGGGCTACTTTTCGGAAATCTAAATACCCCCCAACAAGTGATTGCCATGTTACAACAAATGGTTCAATTGTTGAAAAATACGTGGATGCAAAACACCCAACAGCACGCATTGGAGTTGGAACAATTGCGCCTTTTTTATGAGACATTTAATCAATTGGCTGTTTTAACAAAAACCTACCCTTATGTGGAAGATGTCAAAACATTGCGGGTAATTTACAAAGAATTACTCACTACGCAAACCCTGCATTTTCAGGGCGAGCCTCTCGAGGGGTTACAATTAATGGGAATGCTTGAAACACGCGCCATTGATTTTGAAACGGTCATCATAACCTCCGTAAATGAGGGAATACTACCGGCCGGAAAACAGCCTCCCACAACCATTCCATTTGATGTTAAGAAGCAATTTGGACTTCCTACTTTTGAAGAAAAAGACGCGATTTATACCTATCATTTTTACCGTCTGTTGCAGCGCGCCAAAAACATTTATTTGATTTACAACAGTACTTCGGAAGGGCTGGATGCAGGTGAGAAAAGTCGTTTTTTGTATCAGTTGCAAATGAATCCATTGCCACAACACGCTCTGAAATCTTTTTTTGCAAGCCCGTCTGTTTCTATAAAGCAATCCCAACCGAGAGTAGTCGTCAAAACACCTGCGATTATGAACCGGTTAAAAGAAATGGCCGAAAAGGGAATGTCTCCGTCATCGCTCAATCAATACATTCAAAATCCGATTGCCTTTTTTGATCAAAGAGTGTTGGGTATTCAGGAAATGGACTCGGTTGAAGAAAGTCCTGAAGCGGCAACTTTTGGAACCTTGGTGCATGAGGTTTTAGAAATTTTGTACACCCCGTTTGTAGGGAAATATCTTACGGTACAAGAACTAGAGTCCAAACGAAAAGAAATTTCCCAAACGACCCAGAAGGTGTTTTCAAAACACTATCCCGCAGGAGCGCATAAAACAGGGAAAAATCAAATTGTTTATGAGGTTATAAAACACAACGCGAATCAGTTTATTAGCGGAGAAATAAAGGAACTTCAGGACGGGCATAAGATCAAAATTATTGCGCTAGAGCAAAAGATTTCCAAGACCTGTGATTTTGATACATTGAATCACTCCATTCGTTTTTCAGGGATTGTAGATCGTATCGACCAGCACGATGAAGTGTTGCGAATTATAGACTACAAAACCAGTCAAGTCAAGGCACATGATCTTGCTGTGATGGATTTGGAACAATGTATCTCGGACGAAAAGTATAGCAAGGCCTTGCAAGTGCTTCTTTATGGGATGATGTGGCAATCACAAAACAAGCATCCACGTCCTTTTGAGGCGGGCGTTGTATCATTTAAAAACCTGTCTTCAGGGTTTTTGAGGTTTGGCATTAAAGAAAAACCAAGATCGCTTCCCAAAGACTATGGAATTTCTTCGGAGCTCATCGCTGCTTTTGAAGCCAATTTAAATCACCTTATTTTGGAAATTTTTGATCCCACAATTCCCTTTACTGAAAAGCTTTCTTAGCCAATTTATTTATGAGGATTATATGTATCTTTACGACTCATTAAAAAAGAGAAGAATATGGGAGTTGGAGGAATTGTTTTGGCGAGTGTTGCCGTTTGTGTTTTGATGGCCATTGCAATCGAAATTAAGGAGCGAATATAATTTCATTGTACAAAAAACTTTTTAAAGACAGTAAATATTGGTTAAATTTGCATTGCTAATGAGGTCCTATAGCTCAGTTGGTTAGAGTAGCTGACTCATAATCAGTTGGTCCCTGGTTCGAGCCCAGGTGGGACCACAGTAGAACCCGCAACCCCTAAAGTTGCGGGTTTATAATTTTAAGCAAATCCAAAAAAAAAATAGTTCGATTTTGCTCCCTTCTGCTCTACCAAACAAGACAAAGCGAATAAGAGCGAGGGTAGATCTTTTACAATGACTTAAGAATCTTCTAAGTCAAGATCTTCGATCTCATCAAAAAACTCTTCATTTAATTCACCACGCTCTTCATCAAATTTTTGGATGACTTGGTTCAACCTTTTTCCTGTTTTGACTAAATATACTGTATCGTCGTTTTTTATTTCTACGGCTAAAATTTCATCGCCATTCGCATTTTTAAATTTAATGATATCATCGTCTCCATAGCCGTCAGGAAATTTTTGTAAAAAAAGATCAAGAATGTCTGGGGTCAATTTTTCAAAACCAATAATAATTCGTTTCATTTTTAATAGTTTAGTATGTATGCAAAAATTAATGGAGCTACAATGGTAGCATCACTCTCAATAATAAATTTTGGGGTATCAATACCCAGTTTGCCCCAAGTAATCTTTTCATTAGGCACGGCTCCTGAGTACGAACCGTAGCTGGTAGTTGAATCGCTTATTTGACAAAAATAATTCCAAAAAGGAGTGTTTTCTTCCTCCAGGTCTTGGTATAGCATAGGAACTACGCAAATGGGGAAATCACCAGCAATACCCCCGCCTATTTGAAAAAATCCGATTCCATTATCAGAATTGTTGGTGTACCAATCGGCCAAAAAAGCCATGTATTCAATGCCCGATTTTACGGTATTCGCTTTTAGATCTCCCTTAATCACATAAGAAGCAAATATGTTGCCCATTGTACTATCTTCCCAGCCTGGCACAACCATTGGGAGGTTTTTTTTGGCAGCTGCGTACATCCATGAATTTTTTATATCTATTTCATAGTATTCCTCAAGCACACCCGAAAGCAATAGCTTGTACATAAACTCGTGTGGGAAATAGCGTTCGTTATTATCTTCTGCATCTTTCCAAATTTTAAAAATGTGTTTTTGTAGCCGTCGAAACGCTTCTTCTTCTGGAATACAGGTATCGGTTACTCTGTTCAATCCTTTTGTCAACAATTCCCATTCATCTTGAGGAGTAAGATCTCTGTAATTAGGGACGCGCTTGTAGTGAGAGTGTGCCACCAAATTCATAATATCCTCTTCCAAATTTGCACCAGTACACGATACAATATGAACTTTATCTTGTCTTATAATTTCGGAGAAAGTTTTTCCAATTTCAGCGGTACTCATTGCTCCTGCCAAAGAGACTAGCATTTTGGAATTGCCCTCCAATTGTTTATTGTATGCTTTCGCGGCATCTACTAATGCGGCGGCATTAAAATGTAAGAAATGGTTTTCTAAAAATTGGGAGATGGTTCCTTTATAGGGTGTCATTTTCTTTGAATTTTGATAGTTTTTTAAAAGGAGAATCTAACCCTTCATCATAGTCCTCTTCTAGTTCTTCTTCCTCTTCTTTAAAAAATTTGTAGCTAAGCATTTTATAATACAGTTTGGCGGCCAAAAAGTCGGGAGCTTTGTTGGAGGGATTCGGGCACAATTCTACGATGTCGAATCCGACAACATTTTTTTCAGAAAACACTTTTTTCAGAAAATCCAATGTTTCGTTCCAAAAAAGCCCTCCAGGTTCAGGAGTTCCTGTGCTTGGCATAATAGAAGGATCTAATACATCCAAATCAAAAGTGATGAATACATTGTCGGTCATTTGATCAATGGCGCTATCCATCCAAAAATCATCCCGTATTATTTCATGAGAAAAATACACCTTCTCCATATCCATTACACTTTTTTCAGAGGAATCCATAGAACGAATTCCAATTTGAATGAGATTGGTGTTTTTACTAGCCTCATAAACTGCACAGGCATGATTGCAACTCGACCCTTCGTATTCTTTTCGCAAATCGGCATGAGCATCAAGATGCAGTACGGTTAAATTGTCATAGAGCTCATAAAAGGCCCTAATAGCCCCAATCGAAATGGAATGCTCTCCCCCAAAAAGGGTTACAAATTTGTTGCGTTTGATGTGCTTTTTCACCTCTTGATGCACGGCTTCAACCATAGCTTCTGGTGATTTACTTTCGGTAATCGATTCGGCTACCGAAATGCCTTTTTTGTACACTTCACTGTCGGTCTCAATATCATAAAGCTCCATGTTTTCAGAGGCTTCAATAAAGGCTTCAAATCCTTTATCTGCTCCTTTTTGCCATGTACTTGTTCCATCATAAGGCACTGGAACTAGGACAACATTAGCCGTGTCGTATTTTGTGAATTCTTCTGGAAGACCACCAAATGTTTTATGCGAGTTCATATCCTAAAATGTTTAAAAAATCTTTATTTGTTTGCTGATGTTTGTTTAAGTGAATTGTATGCTCACCTTTTTTGTTTTTTTGAATGATAATGTGCTTGGGGTTGGGAATTAAACAGTGTTGCAACCCACCGTATCCCCCAATATTTTCTTGATAAGCTCCGGTATTAAAAAAACCAATATAAAGGGGCTTTTCATGATTGTATTTAGGTAAATAAACAGCATTAAGATGCTGCTCACTATTGTAATAGTCGTCACTGTCGCAGGTTAATCCTCCTAACAAAATGCGCTCGTAATCATCGTTCCACCGATTTAGGGGAAACATCATAAATCGCTTATTAATAGCCCAGGTGTCTGGAAGTGTAGTAATAAAAGAGGAGTTAATGATATTCCATTTTTCACGATCGTTTTGTTGCTTTTGATACAAAACTTCATAAATAATACCACCACTTTCGCCAACAGTAAAGCTTCCAAACTCTGTATAAATATCAGGAACCGGAATTTCCGCTTCTGAACAAGTCAATTGAATTTGATTGATAATTTCTTCCACCAAATACTCATAATCAAAATCAAAAGCCAAGGAGTTTTTAATCGGAAATCCACCTCCAATGTTTAAACTGTCCAGTGTGGGGCAGATTTTCTTTAATTTGACATAAACCTTCAAGCATTTCAACAGCTCGTTCCAATAATATGACGTATCTCGAATGCCCGTATTGATGAAAAAATGCAACATCTTTAGCTCTACCTTTGGATTATCTTTAATTTGTTGATTGTAAAAACCTACAATGTTTTTATAACCTATTCCCAATCGAGATGTATAGAACTCAAACTTTGGCTCTTCTTCGGAAGCAATGCGAATGCCTACTTTAAATGGAAGATTGATTTCATTTTCCAATAAAGTCAATTCTGCATAATTATCTAATATTGGAATACAATTTTGGTGACCGTTATTTATCAGTCGAGCGATGTTTGATATGTACAAATCTCTTTTAAACCCATTGCATAAAATGAACGTATTTGCGTCTATTTTCTGCTCTTTTTTTAGGGATTCTACAATATCTATATCAAAAGCTGAGGAAGTTTCAATATGCACCTTGTTCTCTAAAACTTCATCCAAAACATACTTAAAGTGCGAGCTTTTGGTACAATAACAATAGTGGTACTTTCCTTTGTAATTAAGCTTTTTCATGGCGTTGGTAAACCAACGCTTTGATTTACTAATATTATCAGAGATTTTGGGCAGGTATGTGAATCTTAAGGGTGCGCCAAATTTTTGGACCAGTTCCATTAAATTGACATCATGAAATGTAAGGTCGTTGCCTTCCAAATTAAATTCTTCGTTTGGAAAAACAAACGTTTGAGTTATAAAATCGATGTATTTCGTTTTCATTGTGTAGTTACTGAAAAAGTGAATAAATAATTAAAGAGAAAACTCTTAATTTTAAACTTAATGGACGTAAAACAATGAATATCAAATTCTTATTTGCAATATGGAAAAGCAAATTTTGTGGATATCGAAGAATGTAAAAGCGGAAGTTAGCTTTAAATTTCGGGGGCTTAAACGATAAACCGTATCTGAGTTTGACTTCCTAATTCCCAGAGCACCGAACGTAAAAACACGCTGCATATAATGTTTAGCCAAAGTGCATATATCGCACATATGAATTGCAAATAAAATATAAAATATTTAAATGTTGTTGTTTTTATTTCTTTTTTTTTGAAGCGTATTTCAAACCCATAACACATCCAACACTATTTTATCTTAATTTTTGTGAAAAAAATTGAAAATGCAACTTATGCTTTTTATTTTATAACCGTATCTTTGAAACTAGAATAATCAAAAAACCATGTCACACTCTTCCCCTAAAAAAATTGTGGTAACTGGAGGATTGGGATTCATTGGATCCCACACAGTCGTAGAGCTTCAACAACAAGGATTTGAAGTTATTATTATTGATGACTTATCCAATTCTTCCAAAGAAGTCCTAAACGGAATTTTCGCAATTACGCATCAATCGCCTACCTTTGCTGAAATTGATTTGAAAGACAAAAAAGCGGTTGCTGCCTTTTTTTCAAATCATTCGGACATTGCTGGAATCATTCACTTTGCCGCATACAAGGCCGTTGGAGAAAGTGTTGAAAAACCCCTCGAATACTACGACAACAATTTGGGAGGTCTAATCAATATTCTTTTAGAGGCTGAAAAGTTCAATAGTACTCTTCCATTTATTTTCAGCTCGTCTTGTACTGTTTACGGGCAAGCAGATGCTCTTCCTATCACAGAAGACGCCCCTATTAAAAAAGCAAACTCTCCCTACGGAAATACAAAGCAAATTGGCGAAGAAATATTGTTTGACGTCGCTCAGGGGAAAGACTTTATCAACGTCATTTCATTGCGTTATTTCAACCCGATTGGAGCGCATCCTTCACTAGAAATTGGAGAGCTTCCGATTGGGAAGCCTCAGAATTTGGTTCCGTTTATTACGCAAACCGCAGCGGGACTGCACGAAAAGCTCACCATTTTTGGGGATGATTATCCAACAACAGATGGTACTTGTGTTCGCGACTACATTCATGTGGTAGATCTTTCCAAAGCCCATGTAGTGGCTTTACAGCGCTTATTGAACAAGAAGCAAACATCCAATTATGAAGTGTTCAATTTGGGAACAGGAACAGGAAGTTCTGTTTTGGAAGTGGTTCAAAGTTTTGAACGAACCTCAGGACATTCGTTGGCGTATGAAATAGGCCCTCGACGAACGGGCGATGTGGTTGCTGCCTATGCCGACACTTCAAAAGCCAACAACGAGTTGGGCTGGAAAACAGAAAAAACACTCGACCAAGCTGTAGACTCCGCCTGGAAATGGGAACAAAAAATACGCGGCGTTTAGACACAAAAAAATCCAATCGTAATTGATTGGATTTTAATTTTTATAACTTCGACGATCAACTAGCTTGCGTTCTGTTCTTTTATTAAATTAAGTGCAGAACCTTTTCGAAACCATTCAATTTGTTGCTCGTTGTATGTGTGATTCGCAACAACCGTATCTTTTGACCCGTCGTCATGAACAACCTCAATAGTCAAAGGTTTTCCAGCTGTGAAATCTTTTAAGTCAACAAAATTGAACACATCGTTTTCTTGAATCAGGTCGTAATCTGCTTCATTTTCAAAAGTGATTCCCAGCATTCCCTGTTTTTTCAGGTTGGTTTCGTGAATTCGAGCAAACGATTTTACCAAAACCACTTTGACACCAAGATGACGAGGCTCCATGGCAGCATGTTCTCTAGAAGAGCCTTCTCCATAATTATGATCCCCTACAACAACCGTATCAATGCCGGCTGCTTTGTATTGACGTTGCACGTCGGGAACACCGCCGTATTCTCCGGTCAATTGATTTTTTACAAAATTGGTTTTTTCGTTGTAGAAGTTAATTGCTCCAATCAAACAGTTGTTGGAAATATTGTCTAGATGCCCTCTAAAACGCAACCAAGGGCCAGCCATAGAGATGTGGTCTGTAGTACATTTTCCTTTCGCCTTAATCAATAATTTGGCTCCTAGAATGTTTTCTCCGTCCCAGGCCTCAAAAGGCGTAAGCAACTGAAGTCGTTCTGACGTATCGCTGACATTAACAACAACTTTAGAACCGTCTTCTTCGGGAGCCAAATAGCCGTTGTCTTCAAAAGCAAAACCGCGATCGGGAAGCTCCATCCCTACTGGAGGATCTAGGCGAACTTCTTCACCGTCCTGATTGATAAGTGTATCATTTACGGGATCAAAATCCAAACGCCCCGATATAGCAATGGCGGCAACCATTTCTGGAGAGGCTACAAAAGCGTGCGTATTGGGATTTCCATCGGCTCGTTTTGAAAAGTTTCTGTTAAACGAGTGAACAATCGAATTTTTTTCTTGCTTATCAGCTCCTTCTCGTGCCCATTGACCGATACACGGACCGCAAGCATTGGTAAATATTTTTGCATTTAGGTCTTCAAAAACCTGAAGCAATCCATCTCTTTCAGCAGTGTATCGCACTTGCTCCGAACCTGGATTGATTCCAAATTCTGCTTTGGTTTCGAGTTTTTTATCCACGGCTTGTTTGGCGATCGAAGCCGCTCTTGAAAGGTCTTCGTAAGAAGAATTGGTACACGATCCAATCAATCCCCAATCGACTTTCAAAGGCCAATCATTGGTAGCCGCTTTTTCAGACATTTCGGACACAGGCGTTGCCAAATCGGGGCTAAACGGTCCATTGATGTGCGGGCGAAGCGTATCCAAATCAATTTCAATCACTTGGTCGAAATAACTTTCAGGGTTTTCATACACTTCAGGGTCTGCAGTCAAATACTCTTTAACTTGATTGGCAGCATCGGCAACATCATCCCGATCGGTTGATCGTAAATAACGTTCCATGGATTCGTCGTATCCAAAAGTGGAGGTAGTAGCCCCTACTTCTGCACCCATATTACAGATGGTTCCTTTTCCTGTACATGACATGGATTTTGCACCTTCTCCAAAATATTCTATAATCGCACCGGTACCGCCTTTTACGGTAAGAATGCCTGCAACCTTCAAAATAACATCTTTAGGTGCGGTCCATCCGTTGAGTTTTCCAGTTAATTTGACTCCGATGAGTTTCGGAAATTTCAATTCCCAAGCCATATCGGCCATTACATCTACGGCATCTGCACCCCCAACACCGATAGCAAGCATCCCGAGTCCTCCGGCATTAACCGTATGGGAGTCGGTTCCAATCATCATTCCTCCAGGGAAGGCGTAGTTTTCCAAAACCACTTGATGAATAATTCCAGCACCCGGTTTCCAAAATCCAATTCCGTATTTGTTGGAAACAGATTCTAAGAAATTAAATACTTCCGAGCTGTTAGAATTTGCCGATTTTAAGTCAGCCGCAGCACCTTCTTTGGCCTGGATCAAGTGATCGCAATGCACTGTGGTAGGAACAGCCACTTTGTTTTTTCCGGCTTGCATAAACTGCAACAAAGCCATTTGAGCAGTGGCATCTTGACAGGCAATTCGGTCAGGAGCAAAGTCTACATAGTCTTCACCGCGGGTATATTTTTTGGACGGCATTTTTTCCCACAAATGCGAGTAGAGAATTTTTTCAGAAAGAGTGAGTGGTTTTCCAACCAACGCTTTTGCAGCTTCGACACGTTCGGCCATTGTTGCGTATACGTTTTGGATCATTTCAATATCAAAAGCCATAGTAAAAATTTTGCCGTAAATTTAACAATATAATTCTGAAGATGAATCCATTGTTTTGGAAAAATCACGGATTTGTCGCTAAAAGTGTTAGAATGATAAAATTACAGGCTAGTGAGGACGCGATACGCAAAATAAACACCCAAAATTATCCAAATTACCCAACGATTTTTAATGTACCATTCCATGTTTTTTTTGTTTTTAATTAAAAAGTGCTTTCAATTCGGTTGCGTTTTGAGGGCTTAATTTTTTTGCCAACACCAAACTCAATTGTTTTCTGCGCAAAGCGGCTTCGTATCGTTCTTTTTCCAATGGAGTTTCGGGAACCAATGGCGGAACGGCAATGGGCTTTCCGGTGGCATCTACCGCCACAAAGGTGTAAATGGCTTCGTTGACCTTTTCTAAGGTTTTAGACAAAGGGTCTTCCATCCATACATCAATAAAAACTTCCATAGAGGTGTTAAAGGCACGAGAAACTTTGGCTTCTAAGGTCAAAACACTCCCTAAAGGAACCGATTTGCTGAAATGAACGTGGTTGATGGAAGCCGTAACAACAATGTTGTTGGAATGTCGCTCGGCGGCAATACAGGCAACACGATCCATGCGGGCTAACAATTCACCACCAAACAAATTGTTAAGCGGATTGGTGTCGCTTGGTAGTACCAAGTCGGTAGTAATGGTTTTTGATTCGTTGGGTGTTCGTGCTTTCATCTGAAAGCGAAAATACGGCTTTTTTGATTAAAATTTTGTTTTATCATTTTAACCGCTATTGCTTATAGCGGTTGTTGTAATCAGACGTTTTTACGAATCCCATTAGTTTAGTGTTTTTGAAAATAAATACGCTCTGTTCTCATATCCTATAGATTTATAAAAACCATGCGCATTCTTTCTATGAAATGCAGAATCAAATTCAATCCTTTTACAACTATTTTCTTTTGCTATTTCGGTTATTCTTTCCATCAACTTTTTACCAATTCCTTGCCCACGAAAACTTTCATCGACTACTATTTCATCGACATGTCCAAGGTTTCCAGCTAGCCACAAGTTGTTTTTGATTGTTAATGAGCAAAAACCCAAAATCTGACCCTTTATAGTTCCAACTATTAGCTTTTGATTTTCAGATTGTATCGCCTTAAAATATACAGCTTGAAGATCTTCAAAATTTAAATCGAAGTCTGCCCATAATGTTTTCAAAAGTTTAAATATCGATGGAAAATCATCTTGTTTGCAAATTCTAATTTCTAAATCCATCTTATTAAAACTGAATTAATCGAAGTGTTTTTTGGCTAGCAGGTAATGGCTTTGTGTATGAAACGTGTCCCGCGGGGCATTGCGTATAGGTGTTGTTGCGTGTTCGGCTTTTATTTATTCTGTTTTAATTTTTGAGTATATGTCCAAGCTAATAAATTTCCCGTTTTTAATTTCGCAGTCTTTCATTGTTCCTTCGTGTTGAAAATCAAGTTTTGCCATTACATTTTTACAATTTGTGTTATTCGACTCGACAAAACCTTCGATTCTATGTAGGCCTAAATTATTGAATCCGTAATTACATATTGCTGGCATAGCTTCTGTCATAATTCCTTTTCCCCAATAGTCGGTAAGTAACCAAAATCCGATTTCTGCTTTTTTATGTTCTTTACTCAAATCATTAAGTCCACCCGCACCGTAAAAAGTTTTATTATCTAATGAACATACGGCAAACCACATCCCCGTTCCTTTTTTTTCAAGATCAGCAAACCAATTCATTTGTTCTTTTGTTGCTTCCAAACTGTCAAAACTAACTCCGTAATGTTTAATTATGTCAGGATGAGAAAGTCCTTTGAATACAGATTCAATATCACTTTCGATAAATGGTCTTAGCAAAAGTCTATTGCTTTGTATTTCTGTGCTTTTTGTCATTTTCGTTAAATTCTATTTTGGGCGGTTTATTTCAGCTGACGCACAATTTTTGCAAAAAATGGATTGTGTGCAGCAGTGCACGTGGGCCCCATGCATTCGGAATGGAATAACGGTATCGATAAAATTGTTGAGCAGCAATATGTTGTAGGTTGTTCATGTTGGTAGACAATTTAGGGAGCTTGTTTACACACGAAAGATAATTAAAAAAAAATAAAACCGCATTACCGACGTCTGTATATACAGTATTGTGTACTACAATATTCCAAGGGCTTGTGAATATTCCTTACTTTTGTGATATGGAAAGTAATCGGCAAAAGAAAATAGGAGGCATTCTTCAAAAAGATTTGGTAGAAATCCTTCAAGGATCCCTTCGCAATGAAGGCATAAAGAACCTAATGATTTCTGTTACCAAGGTTAACGTAACAGTTGATTTGTCGATAGCGCGTGTAAATCTCAGTGTTTTTCCCGCTTCCGAAGGACCCGCATTGTTGGAGGGCATTAAGTCCAACGGACCGCTCATCAAACATGCCTTGGCGCTTCGTGTCAAAAACCAACTTCGAAAAATGCCCAGTCTAACGTTTTATTTGGACGAGTCGTTGGAATATATCGATCAAATTGATCGTTCCCTAAAAGGCGAAGACAATCCCATTGACGACCCTTCTTTACTCGATAAAAGAAAAAAAATCTAATTGTGCGTATTTCGCTCTACATTGCCAAACGATTTTTATTTGCCAAAAGCGGATTGCATGCGGTCAATCTAATCAGTCGAATCGCGGGATTTGTCGTGGTTGTGGCGGTGGCTGCTTTTTTTATTATCCTTTCTGTTTTTTCAGGACTCAAAGCATTCGGTCTTTCTTTTTCTACTGCCTTCGATCCCGATCTTAAAATTGTGGCTGCAAAAGGAAAAACTTTTGCTGCCAATGAATCACAGCTTGTAGAATTGGAGCAATTAGAAAGTGTTGTGGCTTATACCAACATCATTGAAGAACGAGTATTGCTGCATTACGAAGACAAAAACACCTATGCCTATCTAAACGGAGTTGATACGCATTTTAGCAAGGTAGTTTCAGTAGACAGTTTAATGGCATTAGGACGTTGGTTTGAAAAAGGTTCCGAGCAAACAGTTGTCGGCTATGGAATTGCCAATACGTTGAATCTCGGTCTTTTTCATCTCGAAAATTCATTGGATATTGTTGTTCCCAAAAAAGGGGCAACTAATGCGCTAAGCTTACAAAAACCCTTTCGCATTCAATCGGTAATACCTGTAGGAATTTATCAAATTAGCGAAGAACTGGACAAAAAATTTGTTTTCACAGACATCGCTTTTGCACAAAAACTATTGGAACTTCCTGCTCATCATGTTTCGTCCATTTCCTTAAAACTGGAGAAATCGTATAACGAAGCCACGCTAACGACAGCCATTTATCAAATTTTTGGAAATGCCGTGGTTGTCAAAAACAAAGAGCAGCTCAATGAGGCGCTCTACAAAATGTTAAATACCGAAGTAGCTGCTATTTATTCAATCCTAACGCTCATCCTTATCATTGCATTGTTCAATGTAGTCGGTTCGGTGATAATGACGGTACTCGACAAAAAATCACATTTAAAAACGCTGTACAACTTAGGAACGCCTGTTCAAAAAATTCGACGCATTTTTTTTCTTCATGGATTTGTATTGACGCTCATTAGCGGAGGCATTGGACTTGTTTTGGGCTTGATTGTTGTTGGCGCTCAACAATACGGAGAGTGGATTGTAATTCCCGGAACTCAGCTGCCTTATCCTGTTATTTTGGAATGGAAGAATGTAGGTTTGGTGGCGGTCACTTTTGTGTTTTTGGGAGCTCTTGCTTCCAAAACAGCGGCTTCAGTCGTTCGAAAAAATCTACTGTCTTGATTTAGACAAATTGATAGTCTAAAAATTTCTCTTCAACCTCGTCAAAAACAGCAAAAACATCTTGGTAATGATCGTTGGTTACCATCCGTTGTCGATATTCTTTGAAATCAGGAATTCCTTTAAAATAATTGGTATAATGTCTTCGGGTTTCAAAAACACCTAATTTTTCGCCTTTCCAGTCAATGGCCATTTGCAAATGTCTTCGAGCAGCCTCTAGTCGTTGCTGCATGGTTGGAGGCGCCATATGTTCTCCTGTTTCAAAATAATGTTTTACTTGCTTAAAAAACCAGGGGTTGCCTATAGAGGCGCGCCCAATCATTGCACCATCCAAGCCGTATTGATCACGCATTTCCATGGCTTTTTCTGGAGAGTTTACATCGCCGTTTCCAAATACGGGTATGTGCATTCGGGAATTGTTTTTTACCTCAGCAATTGGTTTCCAATCGGCATCACCCTTATACATTTGTGCACGGGTACGTCCGTGAATGGATATGGCTTTTGCGCCAACATCCTGAAGACGTTCGGCAACTTCTACAATTCGAATCGAATCGTGATCCCAGCCCAATCGAGTTTTTACTGTGACAGGTAAATGTGTGTGTTCAACCATGGCTTTGGTCAAGGAAACCATCAAATCAATGTCTTTTAAAATCCCTGCTCCAGCGCCTTTGGAAACCACTTTTTTAACTGGACATCCAAAATTAATATCGATAATGTCCGGTTTGGAAGCTTCGACTATTTCTACCGATTGCAGCATGGAGTCTAAGTTGGCACCAAAAATTTGAATTCCTACAGGGCGTTCTTTTTCATAAATATCGAGCTTCATAACACTTTTGGCGGCATCTCGAATAAGTCCTTCTGAGGAAATAAACTCTGTATAAACCACATCTGCGCCTTGCTCTTTACAAAGTGCTCGAAATGGAGGGTCGCTTACATCTTCCATCGGAGCTAAAAGCAAAGGAAATTTTCCCAATTCTATGTTGCCAATTTTAACCAAAGTGTTTTTTGTAATTCTGTTTTGCTTTGCAAAAGTAAACTTTTTAGCGCATAGTGGTTTGCGGTATGAAATGACTTATATTTGTGACTTGAAAATTGGTTCATGAAGCACATTCGCAACTTTTGTATTATTGCGCATATCGATCACGGGAAAAGTACCTTGGCAGACAGACTGCTGGACTTCACTGGCTCGGTAACGGATCGCGAAAAACAAGACCAACTTCTTGACAATATGGACTTGGAGCGAGAACGTGGTATTACCATTAAATCGCATGCCATTCAGATGGAATATTCCTTTGAGGGCAACGATTATATTTTGAACTTAATTGACACTCCCGGTCATGTCGATTTTTCGTACGAAGTCTCGCGTTCCATTGCAGCTTGCGAAGGGGCGTTGTTGATTGTTGATGCCGCACAAAGCATTCAGGCACAAACCATTTCAAATTTGTATTTGGCACTGGAAAACGATTTGGAAATTATTCCCGTATTAAACAAAGTCGATTTACCATCTGCCAACCCCGAAGAAGTAACCGACGATATCGTCGATTTGTTAGGCTGTGAAATTGATGAGGTAATTCCTGCGTCTGCCAAAACAGGCTTGGGAATAGAGGAAATACTAGCGGCAATTATCCATCGGATCCCTCCTCCAAAAGGCGATCCCAATGCACCGCTTCAAGCATTGATTTTCGATTCTGTTTACAATCCGTTTCGAGGTGTAGAAACTTATTTTCGAATTTTTAACGGTTCTATGCGAAAAGGGCAGCAAATCCAATTCATGGCCACTGGAAAAACATACGGAGCCGATGAGGTGGGTACACTGAATTTACAACAATCTCCTAAAAAAGAAATTAAAACCGGCGATGTCGGATACCTCATAACGGGCATTAAGGAAGCAAAAGAAGTAAAAGTAGGTGATACTATTACCGACTCAACCAACGTAACGGACCAGCCTATTGATGGGTTCGAAAACGTAAAACCAATGGTTTTTGCTGGAATTTATCCTGTTGACAACGACGATTTTGAAGAGCTTCGCAACTCCATGGAAAAATTGCAACTCAACGATGCATCTTTGGTTTTTCAACCAGAAAGCTCGGCCGCGTTGGGATTTGGCTTTCGCTGTGGTTTCCTAGGAATGCTGCACTTGGAAATCATCCAAGAACGCTTGGAACGTGAGTTCAACATGTCGGTTATAACTACCGTTCCTAACGTATCCTATCACGCATTTACACGAAAAAACCCGAACACAATCATCGTGGTTAATAATCCTTCGGATTTGCCTGACCCTTCTGGGTTAGATCATGTTGAAGAGCCCTATATAAAAGCCTCTATTATTACAAAATCTGATTTTGTTGGCAACGTAATGAGTTTGTGTATTGAAAAACGAGGGCAAATTACCAATCAAACCTATTTAACAACCGAGCGTGTTGAATTGAGTTTTGATATGCCTTTGGCTGAAATAGTTTTTGATTTTTACGATCGCCTAAAAACAGTTTCCAAAGGATATGCCTCTTTTGATTATTCACCTATTGGAATGCGTGTTTCCCACTTGGTGCGAGTGGATGTGTTGTTGAATGGTAATTCGGTTGATGCGCTTTCTGCGTTGATTCACAAAGACAATGCCTACACAATTGGTAAAAAAATGTGTGAAAAACTCCGAAAACTCATCCCAAGACAACAATTTGACATTCCAATTCAGGCGGCAATCGGTGCAAAAATCATTTCACGCGAAACAATTAAGGCGCTTCGAAAAGATGTAACTGCTAAATGTTACGGTGGGGATATTTCTCGAAAAAGAAAATTGTTGGAAAAACAGAAAAAAGGGAAAAAGAAAATGCGTCAAATTGGGAACGTAGAAATTCCACAAGAAGCCTTTATGGCGGTGCTTAAACTCAATGACTAAGGTTGTTTTAAGGATAACTTCCTAGTTGTTTCCAACAAAAAAAAATCAAAATTGTATATTTGAAATAAAAATGGTTGCATTAGTTGCCTATCTTTTTTTAGCGTTATTTGTTTCTTTTCTGTGCTCAATAATGGAGGCAGTGCTGCTTTCAACCCCGATATCGTATTTGAAAATACAACAAGAAAATGGATACAAATGGGCCGGTCCGTTTTTGGAGTTCAAAACAACTATTGACAAGCCGCTTTCTGCCATTTTATCCTTAAATACTGTCGCCCATACCATTGGCGCTGCAGGTGTTGGTGCTCAGGCAGTGGCTGTTTTTGGACAGGCTTCGTTTGGAATCGTTTCGGCAGTGCTAACCCTTTTAATTTTGGTAATTACCGAAATCATTCCTAAAACAATTGGAGCACAATATTGGAAAAGTCTTTCTGCTGTTTGTTATTATACCATTCGGGGAATGGTTGTTATTTCATATCCTTTGGTGGTTGTTTCGGCAGTCATTACTAAACTAATTACAAACAATCCCGAAGAACAAACAACCAGCAGGGAAGAAATTGCTGCCTTGGCGAGTATTGGAGCTGACGAGGGTTTGTTTTCAGATAAAGAAAACAAAATAATTCAAAACATTTTAAAACTTAAAAACATTAAAGTTTCAGACATCATGACGCCTAGAGTTGTCGTTGCTATTGCCGACGAAAATCTTTCCTTAAATGATTTTTTAAAAAATAAGGATTATTTGAAATTTTCTAGAATTCCTGTTTACTCTGAAAATGAAGAAAATATTTCGGGCTATGTTTTTCGACAAGAAGTGTTTGAAAATTTGGCAGAAGACAATCAGGGATTGTCTTTGAAAGATATCAAAAGAGATATCTTGGTTTTTCCGTCATCCAAAGTGCTCTTTTCTTTGTGGGAAAAATTGCTTGAAAAGAAAGAACATATTGCGCTCATTGTTGACGAATACGGCGGCATGGATGGCGTAGTTACCATGGAAGATGTTATTGAAACCATGTTGGGTCTTGAGATTGTTGATGAAAAAGACACCGTCATTGACATGCAAAAATACGCACGTGAAAAATGGAAGGCAAAACAAGCAAAGTATGGCGCAATGGATACAATTGATTTAAAGAATAAAGAAACCGATAAATTATAATTTCAATTCTATGAGAACAATTCAACAACTGTGTGTGCTTTCTACATTTTTGATCATCGCATCGTGTTTAAACAGTCCTAAAAAAAACAAGGCTACCAAAACCAAGGATTCAGAAACTACTTGGAAGCTCGTTTGGTCCGATGAGTTTGAAGGTGATTCATTGAACAGCGCCAACTGGAGCTATCAGGTGGAAAATGCAGGACGTTTTAATGACGAATGGCAACGCTATACGGATAGTCCCAAAAACGCTTATGTCGAAGACGGAAAATTAGTGATTAAAGCCATTCATGAAAGCGATACTTATGGAATGGATCAATTTACATCGGCTCGGTTGCACACCGCCAACAAGCATGCGTGGAAATACGGAAAAATATCTGCACGTATACGATTGCCTAAAGGAAATGGAATGTGGCCCGCGTTTTGGATGTTGGGCGCCAATATTAATGAAAACGGTGGAGACACTCCATGGCCTGAAACAGGAGAAATTGATATTTTAGAATTTTACGGTTCTAAGGACAATGCGGTTGTGGAAGCAAACATTCATTATGCCGACAAGAACAATGCACATAAAATGATGGGGGCGAAAAAGTTTCGACTTGACAAAGGTATTTTTGAAGATGATTTTCATGTTTTTGAACTCATTTGGGATGCCGAACAATTCACTTGGTGGGTTGATGGAAACAAATTCGCTGCAACTCCAATTATAAGCGATGAATTTACTGAGTTTCACCAACCCTTTTTCATTTTATTGAACCTTGCTGTGGGCGGGAAAAACTCGGGGCGTCCCGATGAAACAACCGGGTTCCCAAAACAGATGTATGTTGATTGGGTGAGAGTCTATCAGCAATAGTTGGTTGCTAATTTGCCTTGGACTTCATGGTTAGTCGAAGTACAGAACACTCTGAATTATCGGTAAATTTGTCTTTACCTGTACCAAAAAGAACGCTCAACCAATTGTCTTTTTCAGGAGTTCCTAAAATCAACAGGTCGAAGCTCGAAGATTCTTCAGAAACTGTTTTTACGGGGTCGTTACTAACAATTATTTTAACTTCGTTTTCCACAGTTGCTTTTTGGAGCAATCTTTGTGAATTTGCTTTCATTTTTTGGGCAACTTCTTCGTCTGTTTTCTCAGGAATAACATGTAATAGCGTTAATGTGGCGCCATAAAAAAGACAGATACGATCTGCAATGGCAATGAAATTTTTATCCTTTCTTCCGGGTCGCAACGCTAACAAGACTTTGCTAAAATGGCGCACCCCATTGTCTTTGAACAGTGCAAAATCGGAATTGATATTGGTTAACAACCAGCCTATAGGATTGCGTACCAAAATTCCGTTGTGCGCTCGACCGTTCCACCCCATCACAAGCCAATCGCAGTGCGTTTGGTCGCTTAACGCATGAATGGTATTTGATAATTCATGTGTAACTACTGCTTCAAAATCAATGTCCAATTGATTGGAGGCTGCCAAGCGTTTGATACGCCTTTCGAGAGCTATTGTTCGTGGTGTGTGTTCAGATATTGCTTCCAAAAAAGTTTGATTGGGAACCTCAGTAATGTTTACCGCTTGTATATTGTTGCGCTTATTCATTGCTGCCGCCATTTCTACAAGAGCCTCAACAGAGGTTTCGTTGCCTAATAAAGGAACTATGGCTCCAGCTTTTGAAATTAGATTGTTGTCTAATTTTCGTTTTTTAGGAAGCTTAGGGATTTTGGCTTGAGGGGTTTTGGCTTTTTTATAAAACAAATACACCGCTGGACGATGGCCATAATCTGTTAACACTCCCGTTCGTAGAGCATTTTTACCAAAAAAAAGAAAGATAACATAGCCTAAGACTACTATTAAAAGGATTGAAACAAGAGCCAACATTCCTAAATAAACAAGCAAAACAATACCGCTCACCAAGCCAAATATTTGAACAAGCGGATACAATGGTGATTTGTAGGTGGGTTGATACCACTGTGCTGAGGTTTCTCTTAATATAATAACTGCCACATTCATAGAAATAAAAATGAGCACTAAAAATGCACTGGCTAGTTTGGCTATTTTAACAACATCTAAAAATAAAATCACCATCGCCATAATCACACAGGTAAGTACTATTGTGATAACGGGGGTCATATGCTTTGGGTGAATTTTTGATAAAAATTTGGGTAAAAGTTTATCTCTTGCCATGGCAAAAGGAAATCTTGAAGACGCTAAAACTCCAGAATTTGCTCCAGAGATCAAAGTAAGGACCCCTATAACGGCAGCTATGTAACCTGCTATTTGTCCTCCTATACTTTCGGCAAGTGTGTATATAGGATGAATGTCTGTTTGCAAAGATTCTAATGGTAAATTGTGCACAAGCGCATAGGCAACAAAAACATAAATAGTCGCGGTCAAAAACAACGAAGCTATCATAGCGATAGGAAGATTTCGGCTAGGATTTTTAATTTCTCCTGCTATCGCAGCAACCTTGGTAACTCCTGCATAGGACAAATAAACAAACGCTATCGTTGCTATCAATCCTGTTTGATCATCTATCAAGAACGGAACGGCGCTGTCTACTGTAGCTTTGGGAAGAGCAAATAGCGTTAAAAACGCAAGCCCTACAATACTTATAGTAACCACAACGGTTTGAACTTTCCCTACTTTTTTGACTCCAAAAATATTAAGAAAAAGGATGCCGACTAACGAAATGAGTGCTACATATTTGGTTACAGTAGGGTCAATATTAACAAGAACGGATAAATATGCGCCAAAGCCGACCAAAGCAAATGAGCTTTTGAGTAAAATAGATAGCCAAAGGCCAATTCCAGATATTGTTCCAAACAAAGGCCCAAAAGCGCGCTCTATATAAACATATGCGCCTCCCGATGAAGGCATCGCTGTGGCCAATTCCGATTTTGAAATCGCTGCTGGAAGAACACATACCGCTGCCAATAGGTATGCCAACCATACTGACGGGCCTGTCTTTGCCGCTGCCAATCCTGGAAGCACAAAAATTCCACTTCCTAACATTCCGCCTATACTAATTGCAATGACAGAAGAAAGGGTCAAGCTGCGATTTAATTTTTTCAATAGATTCTCTTTTATTTTTGTAAAGTATAAAAATAGAAATAATTTAGTTAGTTTGTTGTTTAAAGCAAATGTTAACCTTTTTGATTAATTTGCATGATAAATTCATTCCATGAAATGTTATCCTATCGAAGCTGGAAAATTTAAACTCGACGGCGGTGCTATGTTTGGTGTGGTTCCTAAAAGCTTGTGGTCACGAACCAATCCTGCTGATCAAGACAACTTGATTGATATAGGCGCTCGTTGTTTGTTGATTGAGGACGGAAATCGATTGATTTTAATCGACACCGGTATGGGCAATAAGCAATCTGATAAATTTTTTAGTCACTACAAGCCTTGGGGGAAAGACGATTTGGAACAGTCCATCACCAACGCTGGTTTTCATAGAGACGATATTACGGATGTCTTTATGACGCATTTGCATTTTGATCATTGCGGTGGCGGAGTAGAGTGGAATGCGAATCGAACGGGCTATAATACGGTCTTTAAAAACGCAACCTATTGGACCAATGAAGAGCATTGGTTGTGGGCCACTCAACCTAATCCGCGAGAAAAAGCCTCGTTTTTGTCCGAAAATCTAAACCCTATCGAGACTTCTGGACAATTGTCTTTTATTGAAAAAACGGCAAGTCCTTTCCTTGATAAATCCGAGTTGGGCTTTGGTGTATTGTTTGTTGACGGACATACCGACAAACAAATGATCCCTCATATTCGTTATCATAACAAAACTTTGGTGTTTGCTGCAGATCTTATTCCAACCGCAGGCCACATTCCCATTCCCTATATTATGGGATACGATACACGTCCGCTAATTTCAATGACAGAAAAAGAACGTTTTTTGAAAGAGGCTGCGGATAATGAATATTACTTATTTTTGGAACACGACGCATACAATCCTATAATTACTGTAAAAAACACAGAAAAAGGGGTGCGTTTGCATCAATCATTTACCTTTGAAGAAATCTTTAATTAAACCCTATGTATCATGAGTAAAAACCTGTTTATTGTTTCGCTACTAGTGTCGTTTTTAATGGCCGGCTGTGGAAGCACCGCCCTAGTTAGTACCCCTTTAGAAAATATTGATTCCATTCCTTTAAAAATTATTCCTTTGAAAGAGGACGAAAAAAAGCAATGGAGCCACAAAGACCTTATCAAAGATACCATTCCAGGAATGAGTGTTGAAAAGGCGTATGCCGAATTGCTTCAAGACAAAAAAGGAGCGAAGGTAATTGTCGCTGTTATTGATTCTGGAATTGATATCGATCATGAAGATTTGCGTGATGTAATTTGGACCAATAGCGACGAAATTCCCAACAACGGTAAAGACGACGATCAAAACGGATATATAGACGATATTCACGGTTGGAATTTTATTGGCGATATGACGGGAGCGACATTTGAACTTACACGAATTTTGAAAAAAGGAGATGATGGTTCTGAAGAATATCAAAAAGCAAAAGCCGAAAGAGAACGCAAACTTTCACAGGCTAGTGCTCAAAAAAAACAAGTCGATTTTATTGTTAATGCGATTCCAAAGGCAGAAAAAACAATTAAAGATTATTTGAAAAAAGACGCTTTTACGGAACAAGACTTAAGTACTATTCAAAGTGATGATTCCGAAGTAAATGAAGCCAAAGGCTTGTTAATGTTTTTAATAGCAAACGACTTAGACTTGGAGGGCGCGTTGGATTATCAAAAATATTTAACGGATCAGGTTGATTATCATTTTAATTTAGAGTTTGACGATCGTGCCATTTTGGGAGACAATCCGAATGATCTTACGGACACCGATTATGGGAACGCCAATGTGATTGGTCCTGATAAAGACGAAGCGGATCACGGAACGCATGTTGCGGGAATTATAGCTGCCAAACGAAACAACGGGATTGGTATTGATGGTGTTGCTAACAACGTGTCAATTATGGCCATTCGTGCTGTTCCGAATGGAGATGAATACGACAAAGACGTAGCATTGGCAATCCGTTATGCGGTTGATAACGGTGCTAAAATTATCAACACCAGTTTTGGCAAAGGATATTCTCCCCAAAAAGAATGGGTTGCAGAAGCTATTCAGTACGCCGCTAAAAACGATGTGTTGATTGTCAATGCCGCAGGAAACGACTCTAAAAATATTGATTTGGACGAAAATCCCGTTTATCCCAATGATCAGTTGGATGGAGTAACAATTTCCAATACATTCTTAACTGTCGGTGCTTTGGCCCCTGAATATGGTGGTGAAATGGTTTCTTCTTTTTCCAATTATGGAAAAGAAAATGTCGATGTTTTTGCTCCAGGAAGTGATATTTGGTCGTGCAATCCTAATAATGAATATGAATTTGCAAGCGGTACATCAATGGCGGCTCCTGCTGTGTCGGGGGTGGCTGCACTAGTGCGTTCATATTATCCTAAATTGACTGCCGCAGAAGTAAAAACGATTCTTATGAATTCTGGACTTCCTATTAAAAAATCAGTCGTCGTGGGAGAAAGCGGAGAAGCTGTCTTGTTTAGCTCAATCAGTCAATCGGGCGGCATGGTCAATGCGTATAACGCTATTGTTTTAGCCTCAAAAAAATAAGAGTATGAAGTTCCTTGTCTTTTTTTTCGTTGTGCTATTTGGATATAATATCTCTTTCACTCAACACCCGAATCCTGACTATTGGCAACAACACGTTGATTATACAATGGATGTTGAAGTAGATGTTGCTTCGTTTAGGTATTGGGGAACTCAAGAGTTGGTTTATACAAATCATTCTCCTGATGTATTGAAAAAAGTATATTATCATCTTTATTTCAATGCTTTTCAGCCAGGAAGTCAAATGGATATTCGTTCGCGAACAATTGCCGATCCCGATAAAAGGGTGGGGGATCGAATACTCGGCTTAAAAGAAAATGAAATCGGAAGGCTCCATATTGTTTCGTTAAGTCAAAACAATCAACCTTTGACTTACGAAGAAGAAGGAACTTTGGCTGTTGTTGATCTTTCTGAACCTTTGTTGCCAGGAGAAAGCACCACTTTATCTATGTATTTTGAAGGACAAATTCCAAAACAAATTCGCAGAAGCGGTCGGGACAATAAAGAGGGTGTTTCCTTGTCTATGACACAATGGTTTCCAAAAATGGCAGAATACGATCATGAAGGGTGGCATACCGATCCATACGTTGGGCGAGAATTTCATGGCGTTTGGGGAAATTATCGTGTCTCCTTGACTTTGGATAAAAAATATGTGGTTGGAGGAACGGGATATCTACAAAATCCTCAAGAGATTGGGCATGGATATGAAAACTCTAATGAGGACTTGAAACTCCCCAAAGGCGATAAACTGCGGTGGGATTTTTATGCGCCCAAAGTGCATGATTTTGCTTGGGCGGCTGATCCTGATTTTGTGCACGACATCGTGGAAGGGCCTAATGGTGTTCGCCTTCATTTTCTTTATAACGATGATGAAAAAATAAAAGAAAATTGGAAAAAGTTGCAAGAAGACTCTGTTGTGTTGATGGACTTTTTTAATAAAAATATTGGTGATTATCCTTGGAAACAATACTCTATTATTCAGGGGGGTGATGGCGGAATGGAGTATGCAATGTGTACGCTTATCACAGGAAATCGATCTTATCCTAGTTTGTTGGGGGTGACGGCACACGAAATGGCGCATGCTTGGTTTCAGCATCTCTTAGCAACCAACGAAGCTAAACACGAATGGATGGACGAGGGATTCACAACGTTTATTTCTACCATCATTGAAAATGACCTTTTAAATATTGAAAAACCAAACCCTTGGGAAGATAGCTATACAAGCTACCGTTATCTTGCAAGTTCTGGAAAAGAACAACCTCAAAGCACTCAGGCAGATCGGTATCAATATAACGGCGCTTATGGTGCGTCAGCGTATAGTAAGGGCGCTGTTTTTTTAGCGCAGCTTGGATATATAATAGGAATGGATAAGATGATGGAAACGGTAAGAAAATATTACGAGGATTTTAAGTTTACTCACCCGACTCCAAATGATATTAAACGAACCGCTGAAAAAGTTTCTGGTTTTCAATTGGGTTGGTATCTTACCGACTGGACGCAAACAACAAACACGATTGATTATTCCTTAGAAGTAGAAGCAAAGGAAACGAAAACTCTCGTTTCTTTAAAGCGCATTGGGTTAATGCCTATGCCTATTGATATTTTGGTGGTCTATAAAGACGGTTCACAAGAGAGCTTTTACATTCCTTTGCAAATGATGTTGGGAGAAAAAGAAAATCCTTATCCGTCCATAAAGCGCACCGTTTTAAAAGATTGGTTTTGGGGAAACCCCGCTTACTCGTTTGAAATATCAAAAGATAAAAGCTCCATTTCTTCTGTAACGATAGATCCTTCGGGTTTAATGGCCGATGTTGATTTGGAAAATAATTTTGTAGAAATAGAATGAATTTTAAGCTGTCCAAAAAAGACATCCTTCGAAAAAAGAAAACAATTGATTTGTTGTTTTCAGAAGGGGCTTCTATTTCCTCTTTTCCTCTACGGTTTGTATATATGAAAGGAGATAAAAAAGAGGTTTCTTCTTTGGAGGTGGGGTTTTCTGTGCCTAAGCGAAACATAAAGTTAGCAACAGAAAGAAACCGCTTAAAAAGAAAGTTGAGAGAAGTGTATCGCTTGGAAAAAAACGGTTTTTTAGAGGGCGGCTTTTGTGGGTACGGTTTTTTTATTTACACATCTAAAAAAATGGCTGATGAAGAAAAATTAGCCAAAGCGATGGAAGTGCTTCTCAAAAAATGGAGCGCTATTGTTTCCTAATATACATTGCAACATGAGGAATGTCGTCTTCTAGGTAAGGGGCGCCTTCGGTAATAAAACCGTGTTGGTTATAAAAACCTTGTAAATGCGCTTGTGCTGATATTTTAATGGACAATTTAGGATAAAGTTGTTCCATTTTTAGAAGCGTTTCTTTAACCAATTGATGACCAACTCCTGTTCCTCTTACTTTTTGAGAAGTAACAGCTCTTCCAAAACTGGCTTCCTTAAAATAATCTCCTTCGTTAAAAATTCTAGAATAGGCTACTATTTGGTTGTTAAGAACCCCTAAAACGTGATGTGCTTTTGGGTCTTTGTGATCAATGTCTTGGTAAATACAAGTTTGTTCAACAACAAATACCTCCGAACGCAACGAGAGAATATTATACAACTCCGCTTTGCTTATTTCTTCCCATGATTTTAGTTTCCAAACTATCATTAGTCTTGAATTATTAATTCCTTTTCATTGCACCTCCCAAATTCTGGTTGGATATTTATGTGGTTAATTTGATAGTTGTTTTTTAGATACTCTTCCATTTTTTGTAGAGTTTGGTGAAAAACAGAAAGTGAAATGTTTTCTTTAAAATCTACATGGGCTTCTAAATGCAACTCAGTTTCATTGATTTGCCAAATGTGTAAATGATGAATGTTTTTGATATCCTTAAATTTTTGCAATAGCTGGGCGGCTATTTCTTCTGGCGAGAGGTTTTTGGGAGTAAACAACATCAATATTTCAGTTGATTTTTTTAGGATTTGTAGGCTGATTGCTATCAAATATGCAGCAATGAGAATGGTTAATACCCCATCGATCCAAAACAAACCAACGTATTTCATTACAATACCACCAATTAGTACAGCAACCGACGCCATCATATCTGATAACAAATGAATGTAAGCTGACTTTATATTAATATTTTCTTTACTCTCTTTTTCGAGTAAAATAACACTAATACCATTGCCAATAATAGCAAAAAGGGAAAGAGCTATAACTAAGTCAGAGTCTATTTTGGGTTGATGTTGCAGTCGTTCAATAGCTTCTATTGTAAGAAATAAAGCAATAACAATTAAAGATAATGCATTGATAAAAGCGGCTAAAATTTCAGCGCGTTTGTAACCAAAAGTCCTTTGAGGAGTCGCTTTTTTCTTGGTTAGCTTTTGTGCAATATAGCTAATGATCAAAGAAAGAACATCGGTAAAATTATGAAGTGCATCGCTTAATAAAGCAAGGCTTCCCGAAACAAATCCACCAATCGCTTGAAGGGTTGTAATAAATATATTAAGAACAATTGAAATTAATAATTTATTTCCTCCATGATGGTGATGTGTTCCCATTTTATAGGATTTTGGGTATTTTATTTATTCGCTGTGAATGTCTTCCGCCTTCGAAAGGTGTTTCTAAAAAAGTGACCACCATTTCAATTGCTTGCGGTAAAGAAACAAAACGAGCGGGGATACTTAAAATATTAGCGTCGTTATGACTGCGAGCAAGGAACACAATTTCTTTGTTCCAGCACAATGCAGAACGAACGTTTTTGTATTTGTTTGCTGTCATATTTGCTCCATTACCGCTACCGCAAATAATAATTCCTTTATCAACTTGATTTTCATTAACCGCTTTTGCTGTTGGATGAATAAAATCTGGATAATCTACACTATCAAAACAGTCTGTTCCATAATTAACAACTTCAATCCCTTTTTGTTGAAGAAGTTTGCTGATTTCTTTTTTGTATTCCGGACCTGCGTGGTCACAGCCTATTGCTATTTTCATGGGTTTTTTATTATACTTACAAAGGTAATAAAGTACTTTTTAATAGGGATG
>Ga0181563_10000257_pt1 | contig 48080 bp, 47 predicted proteins | sample 011ome_25_FD_133759 | JGI IMG/M metagenome (GOLD analysis project Ga0181563, IMG submission 133759) | Coastal salt marsh microbial communities from the Groves Creek Marsh, Skidaway Island, Georgia - 011512CT metaG (megahit assembly) | ecosystem: Environmental > Aquatic > Marine > Intertidal...
TCAGTCTCGGACCCCTCCAATGAAGCGGAAAGAAATGCTCTTCTCTTAAAGGCTTTACTTGGCATTGAGAATGAGTTTGGAGAAAAATTAAATTCCGATCAGATTCGGCAATCTTTGTTACCTAACGATACTTTTTCTTTTGGTTTTTCTGAAAATAATGCAGGATTCAAACCTGCTTACATGCAGGATGCAGGGATGGACCTGGCCTTTTTCGATAATGACGGAAAGAAAATAAGTAAATTTGTGGCAATTATTGATCCATGGCAGCGACCATACATCTATGAGTATCCTAGGAGAGACGGGCATTTAGGGTATTTACTTTTCTGTAAAGGGAAAGATGGCAAAGCTTCCATTTTCGAAAATGAACTTGCCTCGACCCCAAATAAAAAACCCGTGGATGAAGATAATATCCCTTATACCGAACCCGGAAAATGGTAGTTATGAAAAAGGAAAATCAAAAAACAAAAAAACATGGGTTCACTCTCATTGAGCTGCTTGTTGTTATCTCTATTATAGGAATACTGATGGGCATCATCGGACCTAAGGTTTTTGATCTATTGAGCGGATCAAAAGGAACCAAAACGCAAGCAACTTTCAAGGCGTGGGTCACTCAAATCTATCAATACAAGCAACACTACAAATATTTCCCTCCATTTTTACTGGAAGATGCTGAGGGTATCCCTGCAGATTTAAGTGATGACGAAGACCATGATGCTTTTATTGCCTCACTGCGTGGTAAATCTTGGAACCCGGGTAGCTTTACTTGGGAAAACTTAACGGGTGATTTGCTCGATCAAAACAGGAAAAGAAAAGAATTTCATTCTTTTTCTGAAGATGAGTTTGGTAATATTGATTTAGCTGATGAGAGTAACAATGGACGATTTCTTTCTGATGCTTGGGGTGGCAGGAAAATCTACATCGTTGTGGACCAGAATGGTGACGGCTTAATTAAACTGGACAGCTCAATAGTAAATATAATTATGGAGGCTCTTAAGGTCGACTATGAACCCAGTGTGGTTGAACAGGCAAAAGACAAAATTGGTACCATTCGGGATCAAGTTGGTATCTTTGTTTTACATGATGCAAGTGGAGAAACTGATACTGAAAATGTTTTTTCGTGGAATATTCAAAAATACCTCGGGGAGGATTGAGTATTTCCCTTTAAATCATTTCAATGATGCAAACTGAGAAGATTAAGGGTTTTACTCTAATAGAACTTCTTGTGGTCTTGGCCGTGGTCGGTTTAATGATGGGCGTCATCGGTTTTTCTCTGCTTGGTGGTGGAGGGCAGGAACTTGGAGCATCGCAGCGAAAAATACTAGGAGTACTCCATCAGGCGAGAACAATCGCAGCATCTACTGGAGCAGAAACAAGGGTTATTATAAGTGCAAACCCGGAAGACGAAGATAAGTTTTTCAGATACATTGAGATTATTAGCAGAGATGCAAACCAGAGTGATTCCTGGAATGTAAAAAGAGAGAATATTTCCCTCAACGAGGGTGTTTACTTTGTGCCAAGCAATAAATCGCTATCCATCCGAGTTGAAGGGTGGCGAAACAATGCTTTTTCTTCCTGGAGCGGGGCAGTTGGGGATGAATTTAATCTTTCTGCATCCTTTAAGGGAATGAGAGTTGAGTCATCAAGCGGTAGTAACTTTAAATATATTGAGTTTGATGGATCAGGAAACCTTCGCCCGCCCGATAGTGTTTCCGGAGGTGTCCCTCAACCCCTTATGCTAGTCCTTGCTCTCGGTTCTCCGAATCCAATAAATACCGCAGAGAAAATAAGATTTGATGATCCGAATAATATTTCGGGCATCTTAATGAGAAATTTTGGCGGGTTTGCTGTTTTAGAAATTTCAGACTTTGAGGAACCTTAATTTATGCCCAGCATGAAAATGAAATTAGGGTTTACCCTCCTAGAGGTGGTGATAGCTTTGGCTGTCTTTGGTTTTTTAATAGGTGGGCTTTTGGGTTTCCTTCCATGGGGGATCGAAGGTGTGGGCAAAGTTAAAGACCAAAATACAGCCTATGGCTTAGTTGATGCTATTGAGGTCGAGATGGACAGGATGGGCTTTTCGCTAGTAGAAGCAGCCACCAAGAACTTAGACGATATGTACAACCCGACATCTCCTCCAGGGAAATCTGAGGAAGAGTATACCCTTCTTTTAGTTGCGAAAAAAAATGGGGGTGCGGTTGCATTTGAGCAGGTTGTATACAAGGAACCCATATCATACCTGAATAATGAAGAAAACAAGCAGGAGGGAGAAACTGTTAATTCATATGATAAAGACTTAGGAGGCACCGTTTATTTCAACAGAAACAAAGCAAAACCAGTATCCTTAAGTGGATATGAAGGAGAGGAGTGGAAAACCCCTCCTTATTCATATCGATGGATTCCTGAATCTGAACGATATTATTTAGTTAAGATTACTCAATTTCCCCATGAGCACCGCCATCAACATCACCCAAGCAACGGATACCTCGCACTGCAAATTGACATCCAATGGCCTTATAAATTACCGGTTCCTCCAAATGATTTTCGTCGCGTCCCCGCCAAGTACCGTTCACATTTTCGGTTTCCTTTAGCGATCAATCGGTAAAGAAAAGTGAGGCCTTTTACGCAGTGGTTTTATGCAACGAGACCAAAGACCCTTGTGGCAAGCCTATTCCCTGTGTTCATAGGTGGCTCATTGGCTTATTCTACAAGTAGAAACCTAAGCTTTGACCTACTAGGCCTGTGCCTCTTATTTTCCTTTCTGATTCAAATCGGAACAAATTTCGCCAACGATTATTATGACTTCATCAAGGGTGCAGATCGAAATCGTCGTATTGCTCCAAAGAGATACGCTTCCAGCGGTGATTTACATCCAGGAAAAATACGTAATGTATCCTATTTTGTCCTGCTGTTAAGTTTTCTGATAGGCCTTCTTATAATAGATCACTCTGATGGTTCTCTACACCTACTGTGGGTAGGTTTTGCATGCATTGCTTCAGCTGTTCTTTATACCGGAGGTCCGAGGCCAATTGCCTATAACGGTTTAGGCGATGTTTTTGTCGTGTTTTTTTATGGTTTTGTTGCAGTTGAAGTAACCCATTATGTTCTTTTATGCAGAGAGGGCATTCCCTGGGTGCCTTCTTTGGCTGTAAGTTTTGGCGTTGGCTTTGCTACTAACACAATACTCGTGGTAAATAACTATCGTGATTTTCAAGAGGATAGGGCGAACAAAAAGAAAACATCAATCGTTCTTTTCGGTAAAAAATTTGGTGAAATTTTGTATCATCTTTGTTTTTTCATTTCAACTTTTCTATGCCCCATCCTTGATCAGCGAATTTCACCTGTTTTAATTTTGCTCCCTTTGGGTTTTTTTTGCGGTATAAAGTTGCAGAAATTATCTACCAAATCGGACTATGACAAGATGTTGAGGTGGAGTGCGATTTTCGTAACGCTCTATGGCTTACTTGCTTGCCTAGGATTGCTTTATGCAAGTCACTCTTGATATAACTTATTCAAATGATGCTCACAACTACTTCTATTAACCCCTGAATTCCTGAAGAATTATTTGGCATGGAATAACATCGATATAGCTTAAGGTTTATGTACACACCAAAATTGAACGAATTTAGTTCCTTCTCTCTAAGCAAACTTCTAACAACTTGCTTTGGCGAAACAGATGAGGAACTGACTGCCTGTATCTTAATTGACTTACCAGACATAGCACTGATGAAAGATTTTGCCTTCATGGATCAACCTGATTTTCAGGTACAGCAGTATGCTAAAAAATATTTTTATGATTCTCTTAATGAGGGAGTCATGACAGAAGTTGGTTATTCATCTGTCGAATTTTTCGCTTTTAAAACCACGGGAGGAAGTAATTTAGATCCTGATGATGAAGCTTCCGATGTAAATGGGAAACTACTTTCACTGGAAACAGATATTTGCTCTCAATATGACATTATCTTGGCGATCACTGATTATTCTTTGACTGCTCCTCTGACTGCGATGGCAAAGAAATACAATTTTCGAGGAGCTACCCTTCATGGGGTTAATGATACAATTCTAGGTTCTGGACTTTCTGTTGACTACCTCAAAGTCAGTGAGCAAGCTGAAGTATTTCGAAGGGCTTTAGACAAGGCAGATTCCTTTGAGTTAAATTTCGAGGTCATGGGGAAAACGCTTTCACTGATCATTGACTGCAAGCAACAGACCGCCCAAAAAAGTCATGGCCTTTGCCCTGCGGGGATACCAGATGTAGCTAATTTACCAGCGGGTGAAGTTTATTTTGTACCTAGCAGTGCTGAAGGATCCTTCCCTTTTCGCTACTCGGATGGAACCCTCGCAGAAATGGTTGTAGCCAATGGAGCCATCCAGGAAGCTATTTTACTGAAGGGGGATGAAACTCTTATTGATGACCGTAACCAACAACTAAAAGATGATCCAGCTACGGGTATTATTGGCGAATTAGGATTTGGAACTCAATTACTTCCTTTTTCAGGTAAGGACATTCAGGATGAGAAGATTTTAGGCACTTGCCATGTGGCAACTGGTCGTAGTGATCATCTCGGTGGTAACCTTACTCCCGATTTGTTTAACTCCAGGCTTAATGCCTCTCACGATGACATTTTATTTGCTCCACCAAAGACACCAGAAATCACGGTCTCATCAGTTGTTATGGTTAAGCAAGGTGAAAAAAAGGAGCTCTTCCAGAATTACATTCCAAGCAGTTTCTTGCTTTCACAAATCGACACAGTTTACCCTGTTGAGAAGTTTGCTTCACTAGTAGGTTAAGAAGCGGACGACTACTTTTGTTGGTTGGTGCATCCTTTGATTTTTATTTGAGGGCTTTTTTTTAATTTTCAGTCCATTCTGCTCCCTAAAAGCTTTGCAAATCTGTGTTTTTTGATTGATTATAATGTATGCATTTAATCAGGATATTCTGCTGTTCATCATGGATACTGGTAATGCAATTATTTTGTCTTGGACCATTGGATGTCCAAGCCCAAAATAACCCTGCCCCGGTAGCTTTTACAGTTGGTGGCGGGGATGCCTTAGCCCCTTTTTTCACCTTCACTGATTCCACTAACTCGGTTCCAGATTTCCTGACACGTCCTCTTTACAGAGGGGTAACTTATATTTTTACGGCAGAAAACATTTCTTCTTCTCATCCCTTTATGATTGGTGAGAGTTATGGAGATACTGATTCCGTATTTGTTTCAGGAGGACCAATGACTGGTTCGGGAGATACTATAACCGTCACGATACCAACTGACTTTGAGGGATCCTTATTTTACTTCTGCACCAATCACCAGGCAATGATTCAGGAATTCTCTATCGTTTCGCTTGGGGCGCAGTATGAAGTGATTGATTTGAACTGGAGTGACTCAGACAAAGCATTTAGGGCTAACCAAGAAAGTTTCCCAAACTTTCAATTTTTTTCAAACTGCTACTATAATTTCACTAATCATTCTAGCCAAAGTTTGGTTCTAAGCACTAGTCCTGACATCACTTCACTTGGTGGATCTTTCGTTTTTAATAATGGGAATTTGGGTCCTGATAATTACCTTCTGTTTGTTCCTAAACTTGCAGGTTCAGAAGAAGACATCTTTTATTACTACAATCCTGACGATAATGAAAATTATGGATTAATTGAAATCGTTCCTTACCGGCAGAAACAGCTACTGCAGGCTCCGAGCCCTCAGCTTGAGGGTAGGTTTGGCTATTCCCTTTGCGTTACCTCAGGAAACCAAATTGTGGTAGGAGCATATGGTGAGGATTCTCTTGAAGGCATAGCCTATGTTTACAATCGCCTGGAAGATTTGTCTCATTCATTTTCACAAGAAATAAAAGCTCCTCTAGAGCATCAATCAAATCGCATGAAATTTGGTGCGTCCGTAGCCTCCGTAGATAACTATTTGGTAGTTTCAGCACCAGATTCTAACGCTTTTGAGGGGGAAGTTTTCTTTTACCAAAAGGATGAAGCTGGACAGTATATATTTATCCAAAAGATTGAAAGTGCCAATCCTGCTTCAGGCGATAGCTTTGGTTTTGGCTTGAGCATGTCACCGCAATGGGTTGCTGCAAGTTCTCTGCAGTACGGAGACGGTAACGGCGAAGTTTCGATATTTGAAATTGATAGTACACTCACGTTTCAGTCAACAATCCAAGCAAGCGATGGCATGGCAAACGACAACTTTGGGTACGACCTAGACATAAAAGATAACATAATCGTGGTGGGTGCACCTGGGGCAGGGGATGCAGTCAATGGTCTTGACTCTGGTGCTTCTTATATTTTTGAGACGAATGACTCTGGGGTATGGGTTGAGACTCAAAAAATTGCACCTTCCACTCTATCAGCAGGTGATCGGTTTGGTTGTTCTGTTAGAATCTCTGAAAATTTTATCTTCGTGGGTGCAGTAAAGGGTGATGATGATGGAGTAGATACTGGTGTGGTTTATATTTTTGAAAAGATTGAAGGAGTTTGGACAGAAGTGGCCTTGGTTTCACCTCCCACGAGTACTGCAAATCAACTTTTCTCGACAGACCTTCAATCAAGCGGAGATTTATTAATTTCAAGTGCTCCGGGTGCCGGGTCACATGGCATGGTCTATGTCTATCAAAACCTAGAAACTTCACATGATTGGGTGCTTATCTCTAGTCTTGATTTGAACCAGTCGACCGTTCTTGCCGGAGCAAGCACTTACTTGCCGGTGGCGACGCAAGATGGGATGATCTTCGTTGGCTCACCTGAGGAGAGTAGTTTGGCTGTTGCAAGCGGGGGTGTTCAGTCTTTTTTTAACCCAGCCTGGGCAGGCACGATAGAACAACCAAGCCTCGCTCCTTTGCTGGATTCAGCTACTGAAAACACTTTCTTGATCCAAGAAGTCTCTTTGGGGTTTACTTATGATTTTAACGCAAGCCACCCTTTTGATCTTCCCATTATCTGGACTCTAGAACCTGAATCGATTGAATTAGGGGAAGGTTTTATTAATGAGACTACAGGAATATTTCAGTTTTCTCCATTTGATAATCAGTCTGGTAGCCAGAGATATATCATTTCCCTTTCCGTTGGAAATTTCTCGGTGAGCCATACTATTGAAATTACAATTGCTGAAGTTAATGATCCGCCAGTATTTACTGATCTAAGCACTCCCTCTCATACTCTGCCGGTTGCCATGGTTGGCGAAAGTTTTGAGTTTTTATTAAAAGTCGAAGATATAGACGGAACTGAGTTGGATGTGAGACTGAAGGATGGAGATATACTCCCAGCCGGACTGAGCTTAGTTGAGGGTAATGAGATCGGAGAATATGCGATAACGGGCAGTCCTTCTGGGGGATTTTTAAGTTTTGCTGATGGCGTTCATATTCATTCCTTTTCATTGGTTTGCGACGATGGTTCAGGCGACTCGCCAGTCGAGCAAAGGTTTAGCTTGAAAATATTTAGTCGCAACGAAACACCCAAAGTTTTTTTTAATGGCATAGAAACTTCGACGATCACCCTTGCTTTACACGAAGACTTCAAGGCGGAGGATTGGCTCGATGCTATGAATTCGATTCAATTCGACGACCCAAATGGAGGCAATCTTAACCTCACGCTGTTACAACCACCGATTGACGGAGAAATCAGCTTGCTTAATGAAGCTTTGCTACCTCAAGAGCATATAATTTTCACACCGCAGGAACATTCTAATGGCGATCGATCTTTTCAAGTTCGCATTACAGATGATGACCCGAATTTCCCTAAGTATACTGATCTTACAATTAATCTACATATTGAAAGTGTAAATGACCCCCCCAGTATTACATCCTCATTACCGTTAAGTCATGTAAATGAAGGTGATTTATATTCCCATACTTTTGAGATTTTTGATCCAGATGACAGCGATATAATTACTTTTAATATCTATGGTTTACCAGATTGGATGAGCTATAGTGAAGACAAGCTTTCTATTACTGGGACACCATCCTGGTCTGATTACAATGATGGTTTAGCTAGCACTATATTCGTTACTGTAGAAGACGACTATGGTAGCAAGTTGGAGCAATCTTATGCCATATTTGTAATACCCGAAAATTACCCACCGCTCATTATTGGGGATGAAAGTCTAATTTATAATATAGATGAAGATCAAAGCCCTGTTGCTTGGCCAAGTGTCATCCTGTCTTCTTTTGACCCCGATGGCACCGTGAGCAGTTTTGAATGGTCTACAATTTCAGGGCCATCCCACGGATTAGTCATGCTTGAAGACGATGGCAATAGAACATCTGTATTTTACAGGCCAGATGGTAACTTTTCCGGTATTGATAATTTCACAATTTCGGTTTCAGAAGAAAATGACTCCAATGCCAGCGATTTTGTTACTTTCACTGTTATTGTCAGAAGCATTGAAGATGATCCGGTTTTTAAAAGTACTCCCCATTACACGGATGCCATAGTTGAGTACCCTTGGGAATATAAAATTGACACAGAGGATGGTGATGACGGACAACAATTGTCATTGTTTTTTGAGAGCCCATTGCCACCGTGGATATCGGTTCTCGACTCTCAAGAAGGTGGTGCAATTCTTCGTGGAATAGCTCCTGCCGGAGCAGAAGGTGAGTACCCTATAAATCTCAGAGTGCGAGATGACCAAAGCAACACAGCAACCCAATCTTTTATTCTTAGGGTATTGAGCCAAAATACGACCCCCGTACTGACCCTTCCGTCAGATAATGTTGTAATTATCAACGAAGATGAAGTTTGGAAGAGTGAAGGTGCCCGCATTCTTGACCCAGAAAAGCAAAAAATAGCGACTTTGATAAATATTGAACCTAATCATGGAGAGCTCAAGGTAAATGTAAGTTTAGAAAAAGAAATTGATATAGAATATACCCCGGATGGGAATTATACAGGTACTGACAAGTTCTCCATTATCTTCACAGACGGGATAAACTCAGATCAAGCCACATTTGAGGTATTAATAGAACCAGTAGAGGATACCCCTGTTTTTAGTAATCTGCCTGCAAATATCATTCTTTCAGATGATGATGATTTGAATATAACTTTTAATATCAATGATGGCGACTCTCTAGAAGGCATTAAATTTGACGCCTTTAACGCTCCTGACTGGGTTATATTTGAAGCCATCGATTTGCCTGGCGGTATTGTTAAACTCGCGGGAAGCCCTACTTATGAAGATGCAGGCAAAAGTAGTATCACTTTTACGATTGAAGATGCAACCCAGCGCAGTAATTCACACCATTTACTTATCGATGTTATTGTAAATAACTACCCGCCCCAGGTTGATGTTAGTGAGTATAATTCATCAATGATTGAAGATTTACCAGAAAGTTGGACTCCTCTTACATTTTCAGCTTCAGACGATCATACATTGACAAAGGATTTAAACTGGAAGATTGCGATCAGCCCATCGAATGGATCGGCTACAATAAAACCTGACGGCAGTCATTTAATTTATCAGCCTGATTCCAACTTCTCAGGGGTAGATTTATTTACCATTGAGGTAATAGATACAGGTGGGGTTCGAGGCTCGCTTCCTAAAAGTTCAAAGATTGAAATAAGAGTGGATGTGAATAACACAAGCGATGAGCCTGTCTTTAAATCTTCTCCACCTACTGATCAAGTTGATCTCATTTCATGGACTGATGAAAGTCCATATTATTACCGGATTGTGGCTTATGATGCAGATGGCACACCTCCTACAATCTCTTGTCTTAGTACTTTGCCCAGTTGGTTGAAATTCACAACGGATGAAAATGGATCCGCTTTACTTTCAGGTTTGGCTTCACCTGCTGATATAGGACGTTATCAACTGAAATTTGAAGCAACTGATGGAATAACAACTGTGGAGCAAGCGTTTGAACTTGTTATACGGGTAGATAATTACCCTCCCACTTTTTACTCAACATTGAGTAATTCTCCTGTTAAGAAAGTACGAGTTTTTATCGATGAGGATGGGACTGGGGCCAAAGGCTGGAATCCTCCTACAAGTTTTGCCTGTTATGACCCTGACCCCAATGAATTAAGCCAAGAGATTTCATGGGCCGTAAGTAAAGTGCCCCTAAGTGGCAGCAACCTACTGGTCGATGGTAGTGGACTGCGGCCTGCTACTTTCCTGTACTCACCAAAGCACAACCTGAACGGATATGATGAATTCACTTTGGAAGCTTCAGACGGGATAAGAAAAGCAGAGCTTAAGTTTGAAGTATATATTCGAGCAGTCCCAGATAAACCTTATTTTGTAAAACCCACATCCTCCCATTTCCAGTTTCAAGGAGGGGATCAATTTAATATTGAGATTTTAGCTCAAGACGACGATTCGGCTGAACTGAGCTACAAGCTATTTCTGCCTGCCTGGCTTGATCCAGGCATCGCAAATATTAGGTTAGCAGAGGAAGAAGCCGGAGTGATTCTCAGGGGAGAGTTTCCTGAGGAAGGCAAAGAGGAATCCATTCCTGTTACAGTATCTGCTGTTGATGAGAATGGGGCATTTGACATGATCCACTTCAACCTACAAGTTAATGGTTCAAATCGTAGTCCTATTATTCAAGCAGGCGATGAGATGACTATAGTTTTTTCCCGAAGCGGGGGAATTATTTCAGCCAACCTTGATCAACTTAAGGCCAGTGACCCGGATGAAGACCTTCTCTTCTGGGAGATTAAGCAAACGGATCTACCTAAGAACGGAGAGGTTTCAGTTCTGGCATCCGATGGTGTTGTTAATAGTTTAAGCTATGATCCTAATTTCATAGGACCTGGGACCGATTCATTTACACTTCTTGTCACGGATGGCAAAAAAAATGACGAGATTTTAATCAAGGCAATTATTGTTGAGGATAATGACCCACCCGTGATCAGTGGTGACAGTAATATTTCTATTGGACCAAGTGAGTTTTTAGCCATTGATTTTTTAATTGTGCATTCAGGTACTTATTACACGAGTTTTATTACTGAGGGGCCCGACTGGTTTAAATTGGAAGAAGTTTCTAGTAAGAAGTTACGACTCACTGGCCATGTCCCAGCAACCTTTACTGGAGTGCATAATGTTAGCTTTAAGGTGATATCATCGAACGGGCTCTCCTCGGTTATGAGTGTTGCCGTCACGGTCGCCAATAATCTTCCGCCTGAAATCCAATTACTAGGCGAAAAGTTTATTCAATTGAACACCGATGAAAATTTTAGCGAGCCGGGCTACTTTGCGAAAGACAACAGGGGTAGTGACCTGACGGGGAGCGTTATAATGTCCACAGAGGGAAATTTGAGTAAACCGGGCATTTCTAAATTAACTTATGAAGTCTCTGATGCAGGCGGTCATTCCGTCAAAGACTTTAGGTTTGTCCAAATTTATGATAAATCGCCTTTAGAATTTTCTCATGCAATTTATGCAAATTCTTCGGACGGGCTACATGCATTGTTATCCACTGCAGGAACCTTCATCTTGGCAGGGAGTATAAATGAACGGATAAAAGTAATAGATAAAACTTTAGGGGCTGCTGAAGTTCAAGTGACAGGAGAGAATTTATTGGTCGGTGAGCTCGATGCTAATTTAAGAAAATGGCTTTGGACGATAGAGTTAGCGGGGCAGAATGTTCAAGTCAGTAGATTAATATCAAAAGGTTCTTTCCTATATGCAGCTGGAGTATTTTCTGGAAAGCTGAGGATTGATGACAAGTCTATTTCCAGCGACCACCCACACTCTACATTTCTTGCCAAACTAACAGCTCAAGGTGACATTGTGTGGGTGAAAACTTTTGGTTCAAGCAACGAAACAGAACAGCTACAAATTTATACTTCCAGTGACCTAGGGATACTTTTGGGAGGAAGTTTTCGTGACAAAATATATATCAACGAGAGCACTACATATGAATCCTATGATGAAGCTTCTGACATTTTTCTTTTACATTTAAGTTCTTCTGGTGACATTTTGCGTCATTCAATATTTGGTCGTAGTGGAAGCAATATATTAAGTGATATTTCCTTTAGTAAAAACGGTGTCTTAATCTCAAGCAATGTCTTGAAGCCGGGGAGCAGTCCTTATGGCTTAACACTAGGGCTCAATTCAGAATTGAAGTTGAATTATTCAGTCAGCTTTGAATCAAGTAACTTTAGTGAATGTAAAAACCTATTAGTTGATGGAACGGATTTTTATCTCACTTGTAATTACTCCCATTCACTAAAGATGAAAACCGGAGGTGATGATGTTCAAAAGATAGAAAAGACACTTACATCTAGTGAACAAAATTCATCCGTAGTATTAAAATTTTCTTCAGATTTAGGTATTATTTGGCAGCAGGAATTACCTTCTAAAAAAAATTCATTCATGGAATCCATTGAACTCACGCCTTTTGGGAATATAATGGCTTTGGTAAGTTTCGACCAGGACTCCATTACTCATAGGAAAGGCGAGCTAAGCATTCCAAGAGATCACTTGATTGTGAAATTGCAGCAGATGAACGGGGATGTGATTTGGACAAAAGATATCTTGGGGGATGGATATGAAGTAAATGCTAGCCTTCTGATGAATCAATATGGTGCAACTGCTATGAAAATTCATTCTGATCGGGGGCTGATCATCGACTCCAATGAACTAAATCAAACCTCGCCTACTGAATCACTCCTCATGAAATTTGAAAGTGGATCCCCCATACATTTTAAGCAAATAAATGACTTAACATTGATGGGAGGAGAGTTTTTTACCCAGCGAATTTCCTTGGAAAATAGAAAGTTTGCTGAATTTAGGTTGGTCAACGCGCCAAGTTTTATAACTCTCCAAAACGCAGGTGATGGTGTAGCCACGGTTTCAGGACTAGTTCCAAACTTTGAGATAAATGGTACGGTCGTCGTCCAGGCTTTTGACGCAGATGGTTCCAGTTCTCAACTAAGTTTTGATTATCAAATTAAGAAGAATTTCAGCCTAAGCAGTTCTAAAGACCTTCCTGCCTATCATTCGACAAAAAGAATAAAGGGTGACGGTCAAATCATTGATATTATCGACCTAGAAAACCATTCCAAACTGATTGTCGGAAATGCAGTTTCATCTCTATCCTATGAGGGTTTTGAATTAAAAAAAGGTGGTCTCAGGTATGGGTTTATTTTACTAACCGACCCAAACTTGGGGCTTATGAAAATGATTGCTGTAAACTCGTCAAATGAAGCTGTAATCAGTTCAGTCAACCAAGACGAGACAGGGGCCATAATGATTTCCGGAACATTTAAAGAGGACCTTTACATCAATGATCAAAGATATTTTGGTTCGGATTATTATAATGTTTTTATTGCAGAATTGTCAGTAAATGGAAACTTGAGCCTTGTTGAAACTTTTAGTTCGAACAATGACTTACTGTCCCTCTCAGTCACAGGCAATCAAGAATCGTTTACAGCTTCTGGGCAAATGTGGGGGGGGTATTCTGAAGGAGTTTCTTCAAACGGGCTCCAGGATGGCTTTCTGGCTCAGTTCTCAAAAAATCAGTTGCAGCTATTTCATCCGATTGGTGGCTCCAATATGGATGAAGTGATAGGTCACATACCCTTTGGAGATGAGACCGTTATTTCGGGAAACTTTGATAAGCTATTTAGCTGGGGAGGCAAACTGTATAATGAACAAGGAAAGTCATCTTTTATTACTAAGCTCGAAAGCAATGGTGCTGAAGGCAAGCTTACAATCATACCCAGTACTGGTATTGTTAGAGGGATCTCACTTAAATATAATTCAACGGAAAAGGCATTCTTCTTAGCCGGTGAATTTACTGGTACTATTTCAATTGGAAATCATAAGGTGGAGTCACTCTCAGGTTTAGACATATTTATAGCCAGGTTTGATCATGATCTTACTTGCTCATCTCTTTCGAGTTATGGAGGAGAAGGCACTGACCGATTGACAGATTTCAAAATAAGCAGAGATGGTGAGTTATTATTTTCTGCTACTTTTGAAAAACAATTTTATCCACGAAAATTAACGGAAAGTAAATATGATGGTCCAGGTTCTTATCTTGCAAAACTGGACCCAGAATCATTACTTTTACAGGATTACTATATTCCGCGTGAGCTTGGGACTGAAAAAATAAACGCAATAAGTCCAATTCGTCAGAATAATGTTCTTTTCAGCTATGTAGATAAAAAACGATTCGAAGAAAAAACCATCAATATTGCTAGCTTGGGATCCCCGATAAATAAGCCAGGAATTTCGAAAAATTTACCTCTGGCAGTTTCTTCAAATTCTTTCTTTACTTTTCCTTTTACAACCGGGCCTTGGACACATGGTAGTACCATCGACACTGAAAATGTCAATCTACCTAGCTGGATCCACCTTGAAGTAGAAAAGGATGGCAAGGGTAGCCTTTCCGGGCAACCTCCTTACAGCGAGCATGACATTACATACGATATAAACTTTGACCTCACTAACAATCAAGGAGAGGAATTGCGCATAAATCATCCAATAATAGTAAAAAAGAGCTCTTTATTTAAACCAAGAATTTTATTAGAAAATGAGTATTCATTTAAGCAATTCGATGATATTGAGATCTGGGTTCATATCTTTGATCCAGACGGAGATAGTTTTGTAATGCATCCCAATCTCCCGGACTGGCTTACCTACAGTAATAGCCAGAGTAATAAGCTGATGATTTCAGGCACAGCACTGAGGGAGAAAATCGGTAATCATGAAATATCAATTCTCGCGGTTGACAGTTCAGGTCTAACGACTGAAAAAACGGCAAATATTTTAATTCAACCTTACCTCGGTGAGAATACAATAGATACTAGTGAATTAGCTGGCGGTTGGAGTCGTGGCTGGATCGGAGACTTTTTACCAACCTCATCTGGGTGGTCTTTTCACACGACATGGGGCTGGGTTTGGTTATACCCTGAGCAACATGCACGTGAACTTTGGTTCCAGGTTAGTAACGGCAACTGGTATTGGACAAACTCAGTCTATTGGGATGCGGTGAATAACGAGGGGTACCTATACCGTAATCAGGATCGTTTATGGTTGTACTGTAGGTTTCAAAAAATAGGACAGTCAATACAATATGATTACACCAAAAAAGAATGGAGCTCTTTCCCTTAGGAAACTAAATGCTTCTGTGCCAGTAATTTTTCGGGTACAACCTCAATAAGTTTTTTGTAGATAGAGAGATGGTCCAAAGAGTGTTCTTCTCTAAGTTGGGCGACAGAATTTCCATGTGAAATAAATTTATCAGGCCAGCCAAACCTATGAACTTTGGCATTCAGGTTATTATCATTTAAGAAATCAACAATCGATGACCCAAAGCCACCCCTTAAGACACCATCTTCCATTGTAACAATTAAACTGAATTTACTAGCGTGTTTAGTCAGCATCTCAGAGTCCAGAGGTTTGATGAACCTAGCGTTTACAATTGTAAACTTTTTACCAAACTCTTCGTCTAACATTTGGTTGATAGATAATGCCTCGCCAACAAAATCTCCAATAGCCCAAATTGCCCCTAATGAACCTTCCTCAATAACTTCAGCCTTACCAATATCTAAGCATTTGGGTGTAGAGGAAATAGGTACACCAAGAGCAGTGCCCCTAGGGTAGCGTATAAAAGAGGGGCCTTCATGCGAAATTGAAGTATAAAGCATATTTTGCAGTTCGTCTTCGTGGCGTGGCTGCATAATTACTGCATTAGGAACACAGCTTAAATAGGAAATATCAAAAAGTCCATGGTGAGTTGGGCCATCGTTTGGGGACAAGCCAGCCCGATCAAGGCAAAAGGTGACAGGCAGGTTTTGTAGGCAAATGTCGTGCACGATTGGATCGAAGGCACGCTGAAGAAAAGTTGAATAGATTGCGCAGACAGGGCGAAGTCCTTTGCACGCCATACCTGCAGCAAGTAAGACCGCATGCTCTTCGGCAATACCAACATCAATAAAACGCCCAGGGAAATTTTCCTGAAAAGAATCTAAACCAGTACCACTTGGCATCGCGGCAGTGATACCTACCACCCTGTCGTCGCTGCTCGCAATTAAAGAGAGAGCGTCGCCAAACACATCTTGATACTTTGGTGGCGAACCTGCAGGCGAACTAACCATGATGCCAGAATCTTTATTAAAAGGACCTGAGCCATGCCATTTCTCCGGTTCTTTGAGTGCAATAGGATAACCCCGACCTTTTTCAGTTAATACATGTAAGACGATCGGTTCATCAGATTGTTTGGCGAACTCGAAAAAATGAACCAAAGAGTCTATGTCATGACCATCTATTGGCCCAAGATATCGAATGCCAAGTTTTTCGAATATACTAGAAGGGGCCAAGAGTTCTTTGGTGTCACGCTTAGCCTTTGAAACAAACTTCATTAAGGATTTCCCTCCAGGCATGGCAGTTAAAAAAGCTTCCGCGTCTTTGTGGAATTTATTGTAAATTGGATTGGCTATAAGCTCGTTGAAGTACCTAGAGAAAGCCCCAACATTTTTAGCAATAGACCACTCGTTATCGTTAAGAACCAGAATGAACTTTTTTGTCGAGCAAGATATGTTATTTAGGGCTTCAAGTGTAATTCCGCAAGTGAATGCAGCGTCTCCTGCAATAGCTACAACATGCTCGTTTCCTTTATTTAAATCTCTTGCCATGCACATCCCTAGTGCAGCTGAGAGTGCAGTGCCAGCATGACCAGCACCATAGGCGTCGTGTTTGCTTTCGTCGCGTGAGAGAAAGCCACTGTATCCATCTGAATTACGAATTCTATCAAAGCGCTCATCGATTCTACCTGTGAGTAGCTTATGCACATATCCCTGATGGGAGACATCCCAGCAAAAAGAATCTCGGGGAGAATCAAACGCCAAGTGTAGCGCAATTGTAAGCTCAACTACACCAAGGTTAGGCCCGACATGACCGCCATTAATTGAGGTAGTGTGAATAATCCTTTTTCTTATTTCACATGAGAGCAGCTCAAGCTCATAGGAGGTTAAACCCTGAAGGTCAGCCGGAGTTCTTATGGATTCTAAAAGAGAGCTATTTGTCATCTACAATGTTTTCTGAAAGAAAGGGTTTTGCCTTATTAAGTTCTTTGAGAGTTAGCTCTGCAGACTCAACTTTTGTTCTGCAGTATTTTAATAATTCAACCCCTTTTTTGTACTCGGCCACCAAGTCGTTTAATTCCACATCACCGTCTTCTAATCCTAGTACAATGTTTTCTAAAGATTGTAACGCACTTTCAAAGGATTGATCGTGGTGCGGTATGGGCTGCTCAGATTCGGTCATCGAGATCATACTAGCGTTCATTTAACTTAAATCAATCTTTGAAACATTGCTATTCCGTTCGACAAAAGCCTTTCAATATCAATAATAAAAATTATGACAACTCTTCAGGTTATAATCATTGCTGCCGCTTTTCTACAACTGCTTTGCCAGCTCTTACTTAAGTGGAAAAATGAGTCAAAAATCAGAAGATTACAGTCTAAGCCTCCTGCAGGAGTTTCAGGTATTATGGATGAGGCGACATGGAAAAAGACATCGAGTTATTCTATGGATAAATCTCGACTCTCTAATCTTGAAGAAATTATTGGCTTCCTGATTTTTATCCCCGTTTTCTTATTGCTTATGCCTTGGTACTTCCAGGAGTTCAATACATCTAACCAAGTTAGCGTTTGGCAAAGTGCCTTTGTTACATGTATTTTTCTTTTCGCACTTCAAATTCCAGGTTTACCTTTGGATTGGTATAATCAATTCGTTGTTGAAGAAAAATACGGCTTCAATAAATCGTCAAAAAAACTCTGGGTGTTGGACAAAATGAAAGGAGTTATCATAGGTCTCATCATCGGTAGCCTCTTACTTTCTTTGCTTATTTTTTTACATCGCGAGCTTTCTTCAATATTTCCATTCTCTTGGTGGTTTTTTTCATTTCTAATATTTTTTTCTATCCAGCTCATCATGATGGTTCTTTGGCCTAAACTAATACTCCCCTTGTTCAACAAGCTGAGCCCACTTGAGGATGGAGAACTAAAAGAGAGGCTAATTACCCTAGCGGAAAAGAGTGGATTTCATGCCCAGACCATTGAGGTTATTGATGGAAGTAAGAGGTCAAGCCACTCCAATGCTTTCTTCACGGGCTTTGGCAAGTTTCGAAGAATTGTTTTATACGACACATTGATTAAGCAGATGAAACCGGAAGAAATTGAAGCGGTCTTGGCACATGAAGTAGGTCATTACATTAAAGGTCATATCCCCAAGAAACTCATTTTATCATTTTTTACAGGGTTAATAATGTTTGGTGTTATTGCCTACGCACTATCAAGCCCCTGGGTTTACGAATCGGTCCAGTTTCCAATTGAGCTACATGGTTCTTTATCTTCAGTGATAGTACTTTTCTCATTGAGCTTAGGTTTCCTGACATATTGGTTTAGCCCGATAAGTAACATCTTGTCCCGAAGGCACGAGTATGAAGCAGATAATTTTGCAAAAGAAATCATGGGAGATCATAAGCCTTTGGTTCATGCCCTAAGAAAACTTTACAAGGAAAACTTAACTTACCCACTTCCGCATAAGTGGATTTCTGCTTTTCACTACTCTCACCCTACGATCCTTGAGAGAGAAAACGCCTTAACTTCTTAGCTTAATAACTTTTTTATCACCACACAGCAGTACTTGTGACTTAAAAGACCGCTAACAACACCAGATAGGTTCATTATCAAATCTCCAAGCGAGGGGAATCGGTTTGGTATAAGAAACTGCGATACTTCGTTAATAATCCCATATCCTAAAGATACAGCCAAAAGACAGGCAGTTGATTTCCAATTCTTACTTGAAATGGGCCCAATACATCTTGCCCAAAGCCATGTGAATATAAAAAATAAAGGAAAGTGACTTAAGTCCTGAAGCCAAAATGGGTAATTAAAAACTTCTTGCGAGAGCAAAATAAGTAATTCATTTGCATTTGCCTGCTTTAAATATTCAGCTTTTGGAATCCCTGTCAGTGCTTGAAGAATAAAAGTATACAGAATTGCAATACCATAGCCTGAAGGATGGCTTGATATTGCGATCTTGACCGAAATTGATTTGATGCCATTTATGATAAATTTCATTATCCAAATTTTCACCTCCTAAACAATTCAAATGCCAATTTACGAGTTTTATTCCCCGTCAACTGGTAAAGTCTATTCTTTTTTTGCCCGCTCTTTGGCATACGCAGAAATGGTTCCTCATTGCCCAGATGGTAAAAAGTATAAAATGAAGAAATTATTATCTGCTTTTTCCATTACCGGAAACTCCAGCGATACTGAAACAGAAGATCTTGCAGGCAGTCCACCTGATGAGGTAAACCCCTTCGACGGCCTTGATCCTAAAAAAGCGAACGCTGTGATGCAGGAGTTAGAAAATTCTATGATGGGTATGGATGATGATAATCCAGACCCGAAGCAAATGGGTTCTCTTATGAGGAAAATGTGTGACTTGACTGGAGAAAAAATGGACCAACAAATGGAAGAGGTTGTGCGAAAGCTAGAGGAGGGGGCGGATCCTGATGCCCTAGAGGAACAAATGGGAGCCTTTACTGAAGAACCTGAGTTGAACCCCAAAGAAGAAGAGAATGGAGCTGGGAGTAAGGTAAAAAAAGCCCTGAGTAAAAAACTGATTCGGGACCCACAACTCTATGAGTTTGCGGATTTCGTTTGATATGTGATGGCTCTCTTTTTTCGCGTTTCTATCTGTGTGCTAACAGTTTTTCTTCTGAATTGTGAGAATGAAAATGCCGGTACCATTGCAGGGGATAATTCACCATCATGGGTTGGAACTAACCGTGAGTTTGAGGATCAGTTTCAAATAGAAACAGATGCACTTAATTCAACAACCTTAATTAATAGTCATACAAAAAGTAGATTTGAAGGGCTTCTTGTAACGGAAGACCTGAATACTTCAAAGCAAAAGCGATACAAAGATGGAAAACTTAATGGGCTTAGTGTGTTTAGCTCAAAGGATGGTTCTAGAGTGGAGGCTCACTACCAGAATGGTGTTTTGCACGGGAAAATGATCATGTATGACAATGAAAATAAGGTGCGTTCTGTGATTAACTATGAAAATGGTGCAGTTGTTCAAATCCTAGAATAATCACTTGCCAGATAGCCTTTTCTTGGAAAATTCCCTGCTAGCTCTTTTGGCTGTCTTACCACTATTTTCTTCGTCTTCGTCAAGTAAGGCAAAAGGAATGAAAAGGTAAAAAACAGATCCATTTCCTGGCGTAGTTGTAAAAGCAATCTCACCGTTATGATCTTCAATAAAAAGCTTTGAGTTGTAGAGCCCAAAGCCAGACCCGCTTGATGATTCTTTAGTCGTAAAAAAAGGGTCAAATAAGTACTCCGCAATCTCAGCTGAAACGCCACCTCCATTATCGCTAAAGGATACCTCCGCACCCCTTACTGGAGCAAACCTTTCTCCACCCCATGCATCTTGCATTATGCAGTCTCCCTTCTTAACCATGCGGGCGATTATTTTGATTTTACCATTTCTAGGAATGGCATCACGGGCGTTAATGGCTAAATTTAACACAACTTGCCTAAATCCTGTTTCTTCTAGGAAAGCAGGAAGAGGTTCTTTTCCAAAATCTGTTTTAATTTTTGCACTTCGTGGAATAATTATTTGGATTAAGTCCATTTGATCCTTAAGGAGTAATCGAATGTCGTGAATTGCCCGAGTTGCAGGTTTTTCCCGATGCAAATCTATAATCCTCCTGACCAACTTTTGGGCTTGCATCGTACTTTTACGTATTTGACCAAGTCCATTTGCCATAGGGTCATCTTTCTCTACCATACCGTGATAGAGTTCTGATATTGAATATATGCCAGCCATTAGGTTGCTAAAGTCGTGAACCAGACCATTGGTTAATGTGGCTAGCCCCTCTCTCCACACAGAATTTGAAACACGATGCTCCGCAATTGCTTGTCGAGTTATATCAATAAAAACTCCATCATAACCGAGTAAGCGGTTTGTTGCTGTTAGGATTGGGGTTCTTACATCCAAAAGATAAATCAATTGCCCGGTTGGAGGCAGCTCGATCCGGTAGCTAAAGCTGAATGTTTCAGGTTTTTTGGAGTGAGTCGAAAGCATGTGATGAAAATGCTCCCGATCTTGTTCAAAAATTTTACTAACAAATAAACCACCATTTCTTGAAAACTCTTTGTATTCTTGAGGAAATAATTTCTGGATTCCTCGAGAAAGATAGCTGAAAGTCAAATCTGTACGCTGAGTGAAAAAGATGCCGGGAAAATTACTAATGTAATCTGAAAGCCGACTCTCAGCTTTCTGAAGTCGAATTAGTGTATTGGCTAAAGCACGAGGATCGTTCATTAAGTCCCCCATAAAGGCTTTCTTTAAGTCTTCGTGGGGTGCGAGGGCAGGGGATAAAGATATTACAGTATACTCGGCAGAACTTATGCAAGTTAAGTGCACCCCAAGCGATGAGCTTCCGTCATCGCTGTCGAAAGGCAGAAAGCATTCAGAATCTTTTAGTGCTAACACTTTCTTTAAGTGTCCGCTCCACGAACGATTGAGAGATGCCATTAATCCATGAAAAGAATGACTGATCAACTCTACTGAACTCCGACCTACCCACGAAGCAAAAGAGTCTGAGCATTTTAAAATTTTTCCCTTCGGACAGAGCCAGATTTGGCAATTCTCAAAATTTGGAGATTTCATGTAGGATCATTTCATCATTCAGCAAAAAAAAAAACAAACAAAAAAATTAAAACAAATGGAAAAAATTACTTAGTAGGCTAAAGTTTTTCGATTAATAATGTCTCCAAGATTAACTAAATCACCATATTTACGCTAAAAGAAATTGATCTGTTTTTGGCGCAATCCTTGCATTGTAATCTGCAAATGGCCGTTATTTTAGATAATCTTTATTCCCAAGAAAATTATTTGGTTTCTAAGAAACTTTTAGATGCAACCCATCTTCGTCATGAGGCGTTGTCCAATAACTTGGCGAATGTTGAAACTCCAGGTTTTAAAAGGCGTGATTTGCCCCAAACCTTCTCTGTTGAACTAAGAAGAGCCGTTGATCGTAAGGATTTCGGCAGGGTAAAATCGTTGCTCCCGAGAAGCATTGAAGACAGGCAAGCCAAGCCCGTAAGAATGGATGGGAATACTGTTCAACTTGACGAAGAAATGCTAGCCATGAACCGCAATGCGCTTAACTATGAGTACTTGAGCGGTGCTGTTGGGGGCTCAATCAAAGAACTGAACTTAGCAATCAGGGGAAGGGTATAACTTATGACAATGAATCTCATTCCAGGAATTGAATCAACTGGCAGTGCTCTTTCTGCTGAAAAAATCCGTCTTGAAATTATTGCACAAAATATCGCCAACTCTAACACCACCCAGGACGCGGATGGTAATGTTTACCAGAGGAAAGAAGTCGCATTTGAGGAGTATATTAAGACCCCCGAGAGAAGAACCCCGGGCTATGTTGACGAGAACTTATATCAAGGTGTGCGAGTTACTGATGTTTATGATGACCAGACACCCGGCCGTATGATCTACAACCCAGGTCACCCACATGCAAATGAAGATGGAATGGTTGAAATGCCGAATGTGGATGTTTCCCGTGAAATGATTGATTTAATTAGTGCCTCAAGGGCTTATGAGGCAAATTTGACTGTTGTTAAAACTTCCCGCAGGATGGCTCAGCAAGCACTCGCCATCGGTAAATAATTTGTAACTTTATGGACGCAATAACCAGCTTACCAAGTTTGACTGATCTTCTCAGTCAAAACCCTAACCTTCAACCTAATGTACAAGCCAACCGTTTTGCTCAGAATGCAGAACTTTCCCAGCTTGGAAATCTATCAGGGCAGTCATCGATAAACGGCGTTCAACCTATTGGCATTGACAAAACTTCCTCAACAGAAAGGGTAACAGCCCCTGGTTTTGCGCAAATGTTTGAGGATTTCGTGAAAGGCGTAGATCAGAAGAAAAAAATCTCCAAGCAAGAGACACAGGATTTAATCTTAGGGCGCTCTGACAACATACACGAAGCGGTTGTTAAATCCCAAGAAGCAGGTGTCGCTTTCAATCTGATGATTGAAGTTCGCAATAAGCTCGTCGATTCCTACAAAGAGTTGATGAGAATGCAAGTATAGGATACTTGAATGAAAGAACGATTTGAAAAACTAAACGAACTCTGGGGGCAACTCCCAGCTTCAAGGAAGCTAGGTTTAAGTGCTGCCCTTATTGGAATTATTGGTCTTAGTATTGGGATTTTATCTTGGTCTGGTGGTAGCTCAGATATGAGAGTCCTCGTTAGCGGTGCTGACGCTAAAGACCTTGGCGAGGTTGTTGATGTGCTTAAATCAAATCAAGTTCCTTTTGAGTACAGCGAATCCGGCGACACAATTCTCGTTCCCGAAGAGAAGCGAGCAGCTATGCGCATGGAACTGGCGATGAAAGGCTTGCCAAAAAGCGGGGATGTGGGCTTCGAGATTTTTGACGAAGGTAACTTTGGGATAAGCGATTTTGTTCAGAGAACGAACCATACACGTGCAATTCAAGGCGAGCTTGCTCGTACAATTACGATGATGGATGCAATTCGCTCCGCAAAAGTTTTCGTGGTAAAACCTGAAAATAATCTGCTCTTAAGTGAGGATCCAAATGATCGTCCTAGTGCCTCTGTTTATGTTGATACGGGAGGCAATACTCTAGATAAGCCTAATGTAAATGCTATCCAATTCCTTGTGGCGAGAGCTGTGAAAGGTGTCAATAAATCAAATGTTGCCGTGATGGATAATCAAGGGAACCTCCTATCTGACGAAGCAGACACCGATGGCGTTGCCGGTGTTGCAGGTCAGATGATGAAAGCTTACCAAGCACAAGAAAGAAGGCTCGAGCAAAAGATTGAGACAATGCTTGCCCGGATCGTTGGCAAAGATAAAGTGGTTGCTCGAGTGTCCGTCAACCTGGATACGAAGTCCTCGACTTTATTGGATGAAAAATTTGATCCTGATGGTCAAGTGCCTCGCACTCAAACGACTGATAAAGACTCTGCAACTACTGTTGAGACACAGCCCCAAAATACTGCGACCGGCATGGGTGCTAATATTCCGAATGTGAGCCAGGACGCTTCTTCTGATGATCCTATAATGGCTCAGAGTGACGAAAAAAGGGAGTCTAAGACAACTGATTTTGAAATCAGTCGTACTCTCAACGAAACGGTTCAAGAACCAGGGGCAATCATTGGTCGTAGTGCTGCCGTTCTTATTGCAAAAGGCGATGCTCCGCGTACTGCAGCTGAAATTGAAAGTATTCATGGAGCGGTGGTAAATGCAATAGGGGCTCGATTTGATCAATCTGACCTGGCGACTCATGTAACGGTCCATGAGGTTGAGTTTCAGCCTTCTTATGCTGGGCCGACTGGCGAGACGCTTAACCAATTTCAGCACATCCTTGACACCTATGGTCCTCATTTGAAAAACTTACTTGGAATCGTTTTAGCATTGGCAATTTTCTTCGTTTTCCTTCGGATGCTTAAGAAATTCAAGCCCAGTGAGGCTGAAGTTCAAGTCCTTGATGAAGACGACCAACAAATGCTTACTGGTACTCGAAGCTTAGGCAGTGGTCTCACCCCTGAGTTGCTCAATGATCTCATTCAGGAAAAACCTGATAATGTGAGCACAGCACTAAGGAAGTACTTAGAAACAGGATCTTCTTAATAAATCCAATTAAAACTTGAGGCGATGCAAGAAGTCGAAGAAGAAGAAGAAAGCGTAGAAGAGCGTTACGAAAAAATGTCGAAGCATGAGAAACTCGCTCTGCTTATGATTGCATTAGGAGAGGATGCTGCTTCGACACTCCTTAAGAGGTTTGACTCCAAGGATTCAGAAAGTATCTGTAAACGAATTGGAGATTTCCCTATTGTTGATCAAGAGCTCAAAGATTGCGTGCTTGATGAATTCTCCGAGATTATAGAATCCTCTGTAAATTCCAATTTAGGTGGACTAAGTTTTGCTCAAAAAACACTTGAGTTAGCTCATGGTGATTACAAGGCTAACAATATGATGAACCGGATTGCACCTGTCAGGGACTCCCTTGACTTTATGGATGACATCAAAGAAATGGATCCAGGTCAGATTTACAATGTATTAAGATTTGAACAGCCACAAACTATTGCTTTTGTACTTGCTAATGTGGATGCAGACAAAGGCTCAGAGGTTCTTCAAATGATGCCACCTAATGTCCAGGAACAAGTCATTGAAAGAGTGGGTGCTATGGAGACTACTCCTATGGACCAAATTGAAGTAGTTGCAAATACACTGGGTAGCAGAATGGGTAAAAAAGGCCAATCGCCCCGTGTCAAAACTGGTGGGGTCAAATCAGCCGCTGAGCTTCTCAATTGGTTTGATAAAGATGAAGGGAAGGAATTGCTTAAAAGTATTGAGAAAAGAAACCCGAAATTAGGTGGTTCTATAAGGCAGAGAATGTTCCGTTTTGAGGACCTTGTTAGACTTAGCGCAGGTGACATTTCCAAAATTACTAAAGAAGTTGACCAGGATGATCTTGTCATTGCTATGAAGAATGCTTCGGCAGAGCTCAAAAAAGTCATTTACTCAACCATGTCCAAGAGGGCAGTCGAGGCACTGGAGGAACAACTTGGTTTCCTTGGTCCCAAAAGGCTTTCTGAAATTGAGTCCGCACAGGATCGAGTAATTCAAATCGTTCGCGAACTCGAAGAGGATGAAGAAATTATCCTCGATACGGGAGGAAGCGACATTGTCGTACAGTAAAACAATTTCATTTCCACGACCGCCTCAGGGTTTTTCAGTAATTTCTGTTGAGCATCCTGCAGTGCCTCTTGTTGAAGTAACAGAAAATAAGAAGAAGTCGTACGAGCAAGGAAAACAAGAAGCCACTGATTTTTATCTTAAGGAAATAAAAAAACTTAGAGAAGATTACGCAAACCGCCAGCATGCATTACTTGGCTCTATTCAACAAAAGATAGACGATGTTCTGAATGAGTTAAATTCCAGGTTACCTAAACTTGTCGTCAATACCACTGAGCGCGTTTTAGGTAATGTTAAGCTAGATGCAGAAATGATCCAATCACTGGTCAAGTCCATGATTGAAGATTTTAATGATGACCAAGAGAGCTTGGAAGTTTTCCTATCCCAGGACGATCTTGGTCTCTTAAAATCACTTTCTGACAAAGATAAAGAACCTGTTTCTGCTAATGCTGATCAAGAGGAAGGCTTTGCCAGTGCAATCGCCGGGATCTTTGATGGAATCGATGGGGATGATGCCTTGCTAGAGGGATATCCGAATGTCAAATTTTTTGAAGACGCTTCTTTAAAATCTGGCGACTGCCAAGTCAAAAGCAGGTTTGGCTTACTCGACGGCAGAATTGCTACTAAACTCCGGAGACTTGAAGAGGAGATTCAAGGTGATTGATTCCTTGCATGAACGCTTTTCTTTGATTGAAAAGGGGGTCAAGGGTGCCCGAACCCATGACAAAATCGGTACGGTCAGAAAGGTTACCGGCTTGATTATTGAATCAGAAGGACCTGAGGTTTGCATAGGCCAAGTATGCTCCATTACATCTGATCGGCATAAAGAAAGCACGGAGGCCCAAGTCGTTGGTTTCCAGGAAAACAAGGTGCTCTTAATGCCAATTGACAGCATTCACCTCATTCACCCAGGGTGCAATGTTATCTCCCAAAAGAATTCGAATAATGTCCCCAGTGGTAATGCACTATTAGGCAGAGTGATTGATGGCATGGGAAGACCGATCGACAACAAAGGTCCTTTATTGGCCGACACTAGGGATGGCTTTTATGCGGACCCACCTAGTCCTCTAGATCGCAAACTTATTTCTGAATCATTTAGTACTGGCATTAAGTCTATCGATACTTTTACTCCTCTAGGTAAAGGGCAGAGGGTTGGTATTTTTTCGGGTAGTGGAGTAGGGAAGTCTGTCCTGCTCGGTATGATTGGTCGTGGTTCTGAATCAGATATAAATGTTATTTCCTTAGTTGGCGAGAGAGGCAGGGAGCTGAAGGAGTTTATCGAAAACGACCTAGGTCCTGAAGGAATGGCCAAATCTGTCATTGTGGTTTCAACGTCTGATCAGCCTGCACCCATGAGAATTCGAGCATCCACTCTTGCCACTGCTATTGCAGAAGGTTTTCGGGATGAAGGACATAGTGTCTTACTATTAATGGACTCCTTGACACGTTTTGCCATGGCCCAAAGAGAGATTGGGCTAGCAGCTGGTGAACCCCCAGCAAGCAGAGGTTATGTTCCATCTGTGTTTGCTGTTCTCCCAAAACTTCTCGAGCGCACGGGTTCGACAGACAATGGCTCCATAACCGCAATATACACTGTTTTGGTTGAAGGAGATGATATGAATGAACCAGTTGCTGATGCAGTTAGAGGATTTCTTGATGGTCATATTGTTCTCGACAGACAATTAGCGAATGCCAATCACTTCCCTGCAGTTGATGTGCTCAAAAGCGTGAGCAGATTAGATCGTGCAGTATGCACCAAGGAAGAAATTTCATTAATATCGAAAGCTCGGGACTTACTCTCTACATATAAGCAAAATGAAGATCTTATTAATGTTGGGGCTTATGTAAAAAATAGTAACCCAAAAATTGATGAAGCTATCAATAAGTTTGGCCCAATCTCATCGTTTCTCAAGCAACCCTATGATCAACTTTATCCACGCCATGAGAGCTTCAATGCACTCAAATCAATCTCCGCATGAAAGCATTTAATTTTAGACTCAAAACTTTAATGCATTTAAGGGAATCAGCCAGAGAGCAATGCCTTAAATCATATGGCAATTCAATTAAAGAGTTTAATCGACTAGGCGAATCTCTCAAAGCGCGGGAGGATCAGTTACAGGAACTTCAAGACTACATAAAACGAAAACGATCTTCTGGTTTCTATGGGCAAGATGAAGAAAATCATCAACGCACTGTGGCTATATCTAAAGACAAAATCATTGAACTTCATGGAGAGCTTCAAAACGCCAAAAAAATCCAAGAAGCCAAAAGAAAATTATTCTTAAAAGCTGATGCAGAGTTTAAAAGTTTAGAAAAACTTAAAGGAATGCAAAAGGCAGAGCATTCGCGTAAACAGCAAAAGAAAGAGGAAAATGAAATCGATGACATTATTGGAAGTCGTTTTGCTTATAACTTAAATTCACCATTATCATGAAAATATCTCCTTCACTTATTGTAGTTGCTGCCGTCATTTTATCAGTGGCGAGTGCAGGCATCATGCTGACCCTGAATTATGATGCTTTATTCAAGCCTAAACCCATTATTAAGGCGGAGTTTACCAGTGTTGAATTTGATGCCGATGACACGAGTTACTCGCCGGCTGAAACGCATTCCATGAATCAACTCTCAAAGGAGTTGGCTGCCTTAAAAGAAAGGCTTATTGAAAGAGAAAACGAATTGGACGCCCGAGAGTCTGCGATTTCTATGGATTTAGAGTCTCTTGAGAAGCAGAAGCGTGAATTGAATCAAATCCGTGGAGACCTAGAGGATCGACTTACCGATTTTGAGGCAAAACAAGGGCAAGACTTGAGTGATGAAAAACTCAAGGAATACAAAGATACTTCTAAAAGGTGGGTGGAAATGGGACCTGAGGTTGCCAGCGTTGAGATTCAGAACTGGAGGCAAAAAAGAAAATTCGAGCAAGCTCTTACCATATTCGAACTTCTAAAAGCTGAAGACAAAGCTCCTATCATTGCATTTATGCTCAACAGCGACGATGATGCCATGATTGAACTGGCGGATGCCTTGGCCATGAGAGACCGTGGGTTATTGCCGAGCTTGGATATAGACGGGAATGCCCCAGTGTCCATCCAGAATTAATTAAAATGGATTCAGTTTCACAGGTAGCATCCTCCGCTCGATCTTCGTCATCCCTGCACCCGACTCACCAACCTATTGGCAGGAATGGCTCATTTTGGCTACCACCCAAATCAAATGTAAGCTTTGAGTCTAACTTGAACAAGCAATCCAGGGAGAATGGACCAAAGCCTTCACCGTCTGATAAATCAAGCGAACAAGCTAAACTGCCTTCATTACCTAAGGCAAAAGGAAGGTCGGCCAACTCCCCACAATTAAATAGTCATAAGAATGTCCCTGTTACTGTCAAAGGGAGTGCCAGTCCCATAATTTCCAAATTGCTATCTCAAAATTCACTTGCGACCAAAAAATTACCCCCCAGAGTCACTATGCCTGTGGCCAATAGGGGGACACAATCTGCCCCGGATAGGGCTTTAATCCTAGTCCCTCCGAAAGAGGCTAAGACCACCAAAGAGATACCTGTTGATAAATCGTCAAGAGATCTACCTTCCGAGCATGAAAATACTGGATCAAAAGATCACGGTAAAAAGAAAAAAGGTGGTGGCACAAAAAATGCTTTAAAATATATGTCCATGAATGCAACTGAATCGAATCTTACTGCCACAGCCTTCTCAGGTAAAAGTGATTCGTTGAATCACAGTACTGCCCAGAAAGCACTTAAGCAGTTTGTTCAAGATGCAATCCCGCCTCGCATTGCTTACATATCAAAGTTTGACAGAAAAGTTATAAGGTTTGCCCTCGACCTGCCTAATGGCGGAAAGCTTGGAGTTCGCCTTCAAAAGGACGGGACACATCTTTCCTTGTCGTTAATTTGCCCAGACTTACGCTCAAAAGAACAACTTTCGTTTCTCGACGGAGATTCCCTTTCGGGGATAAATGGTCTTAAAATATCTGTGTACAGTTCCTACCAAGAGATGGACTCACTCAATCCCTTAGCCGCTTAACCTTAATTACAATGATTGACTCAATTGCCTCTGCCCAGACTTTAACTAACAATCCCAGAACTGCCCCTGAGGCTAATACTGGGTCCAAAAGCTCTGCGACTTTACAAATGGAGGATTTCCTTCAACTCTTGACCAGCCAGATTAGTAATCAAGATCCTCTGGAACCCATGAAGGATACAGAGTTTATTTCGCAGATGGCCAACATTGCGTCGCTTGAGCAAATGGAACAATTCTCCAAGGGATTTGAAACTTTTGCTGACTCTCAGAAAGATATGGTTGCTCAAGCTTATCTAGGCAAGATGGTGATCATTAATGATCAAGGTCAAGAGGTGAGTGGAATGGTCAATTCCGTAGAAAAAACTGAAGACGGTAAAATATCTGTGATCGTTGAAGGCAAAGACTATGACCCTTCTACTATAGTTAAGGTGAGTTTACCAAGCCAATCCTAGTCTATGATACCTTCATTACACAGCGGCGTCTCTTCCCTCAAGAGTCTAACCCAAGGCTTGCAAGTTTTGGGTAACAATATCGCCAATGTCAATTCCCTTGGCTACAAGTCATCGCGTGCTAATTTCTCTGACAATTTTTACATGCATGTTAACGATGCAGAAGCAGGTGCAGATGGTGTACCTAGCAACAATATTCAGCAACATGGGACAGGAGTTCATGTAAGTTCTCTTTCTTCAGATTTCAACCAAGGAACCATCGAGGTTACTGGTCTAGATTTAGACATCGCTATCCAAGGGGAGGCCCTACCTAATGCTGGTGGTTTTTTTGAGTTGCAAGACCCGACGACTGGCGACTTCTTTTACACTAGAGCTGGTGCTTTCGAGTCCACAGTTGAAGGGCTTATTGTAACGCGAGATCAATACCGGTTTCAACTGCTCGATGTCGATGGAAAACCTATGGCCATCGGACTTGCAGAAGGGGAAACACTTCTTACTCGCAGAATAGAGGAAGACGGTGTAGTCAACCTTGTGGTAAATCGTGACGGTGAAGATGTTATCCGTAAAACAGGACAGCTTAAAATCGCCAATTTCCAGTCTCCCCAATACCTCAGGAGGGTAGGGAACGGCTTTTACTCGAACGGGCAAGAGGGGCAGAACCTTGCTGGTATCTTAGACAACACCATCCCTGCAGCGGGCTCCAATGGTAAAATTAAGCAGTACGCCCTCGAGTTATCTAATGTGGATTTAACCAATGAATTTGCAGCTATGATTTCCTACCAAAGATCATTTCAGGCAGGTTCTCGTGTTATCACAACCTCAGATGCCATTTTAACTGAAGCAGTAAACCTTAAGCGATAGCTTTTTCACTCAAATTACCTAGATATGTGTGCAGCTCAATTAGACGAACTACCCGAAAACAATCCTTCCACTGAAAACAAATCAGGTGGTGGTAACCTTGTTCCCGCCCTTATTGCCATTGTTTTGGCACCCGCCCTCACTGTCGGTGCAATGTTTTTTCTGATTCAGATGAATAAACCACAGGAAACTATAAAGCCACAGATTATTGAAGGAGGGCAACCCCTTGATATGGAGCCTTCAGGGGAAGAAAAATACTATGAGCTCACTTCATTGATTACCAACCTAGGCGGTCCTATCAAATCGAGGTACATTAATCTTGAATTAAAACTTGAAGGTTTGGCTGGTGACTTTGAAAAAGTTCTTGAGATGAATGAGCACCGCATTCGAGACAAGGCACTAGCAATTATGGGTGCCTACACTTACGAAGACGCCCAACTGGATGGCTTTCAAGAGAGGGTTCGGGTAGATCTAAAAAAGGGGTTTTCATCGGTCCTCCGGAAGTATCGTGATGGTGAAAGTGACCTGATTCGCCAGATCTATTTCACCCAGTTTGTAGTCCAATAAAATTTTTCTAATGGCAGCTGATTCAAAATTTGAAGACGAAAGTTTTGATTTATCTGAGATCGAAGGATCGTCTGGGCAGCCCATTTTCCTTCACGATGGTACCAAGGTCTCGGCAGATTCAGGCTTAAGTTGCAAGAAGTACGATTTCACCAATCCGATTGTTTTGTCTGATGCTGACTTAAGCAAGTTGCGCACGAAATCAGAGCAATTTGCTTATTACTTAGCTGGGCACCTTTCGATGTTTTTACGCATCGAATTCAATCTTGAGCTAGAAGATCTTACTGCTGACCTTTATTCAAATTTCACTCAATCCATCAAGACTCCTTCATGCGTCACCATGTTTAAAATGCAGGAGCTCAATGGATTTTGCTTGCTTGATGTCAATTCTCACCTTTCCGCAACTGTCGTCGATCGTATTCTCGGCGGTCGTGGCTCGACCAATCCCGAAGAGCGGGGCCTGACAGATATTGAGAAAGCTCTCGTAGAAGATTTTAATCAAATCATTCTGCAAGAGTGGTGCAAGCAATGGGAGTCTACGATGGCCTTAACCCCAAGTATAATAGGTTCCGAAAGCACAGGTAAATTTTTACAGACTTCGCCCTCGGATGCTATGATGCTTATCATGAACATGGAGGCATCCTTTGGTGATGTTTCTGGCCCGATGAGAATCGCGGTACCTTACTACACGATGGAGCCTGTCTTAAGCCGCCTTCTTGCAGCAGCGTCAAATGAAGAGAAAAAGGCTCCCAGGCCTCCAAGGTGGCACGAAGTGTACGATAACATCCCTGTGCATGTATCAGCTGAGTGGGATGCTTTTGAACTTTCGCTTCGTGATTTGACCAATTTAGAAGTTGATGATGTAATTGAGATGGATCCTGCACTCATCGAGCGAACAAAATTAAGGATTGAAAACAGAACCTGCTTCACAGGTGAAGTCGGACTGGAAGGCGATCAAGTTGCTTTTCAGGTAAATGAAAGTATTGCAGACGCAGTTAAGTTGATTGGAAAAAACCATGGATAGTAAAAAAATGGATATCGTTATGGACGTGAAGGTTAGTGTGACCGTCCAATTGGGTACAGCTGAATTACCAATGAAAGAAGTCGTAGAGTTGAGTCCGGGTGCTCAGATACAGCTTAAACAAAACGCCAAAGATCCTGTGGGCTTGCTTGTGAACGGAAAGCTCATTGCACACGGAGAAGTTGTTGTTATTGATGATCGGTTTGGTCTAAAAATAACTGAAATTATCGACTCCCCGAATTGAAATATAACCACTAGAATTCCCCCAACCTTAATGAGGTCATAAAAATTGGTTTCATGGCTCGCAACAATTTTTTCATCAACAGATGCGATACCTGATACATCTTGGATGTGGGTTCGTGTCCTAGCCTTTTTGGGCGTGCTTGCTTCCTGTGCTTACTTTATAACTCATTACAATCGAAGAAAACAGTTCCGTTCATTTAGCGAAAAGAAGGGGAAAATTATAATTGCTGATACATGCCCGCTTGGGAACAGGCAGTACCTTGTGGTCGCGCAATATGGTAACGAAAAGCACCTTATTGGGGTAAACCCGAATGCAGTCAGTTATCTATCAAAAATTGAGGAACCTGCATCGACATCGGTTATTTCTACGTCCTCTCAGCATGAAAGCGCTCCTTAAGTTCTCGATATTTCTTGCCTTTGTTGGTTGGCTTCAAGCAGGAGATCTATATAGCCAAACAACTGGCTCGGGTGCTCCTGGGCTTAGAATAGATGTGACTGGATCTAATGACGAAGGCGACTTCGGTGTTGCCATTCAATTGGTGATAGCCATGACCATTCTTACTTTGGGTCCTTCTATCATAATGATGATGACCTGCTTTACTCGTATGGTCATTGTTTTAGGATTTGTCAGGAATGCTATTGGAGTAAATGCTGCACCCTCTAGTCAAATAATTATTGGGCTATCTTTATTTCTCACCTTTTTCGTTATGGGTCCTGTTTGGGATAAAATTTACGATGATGCAGTAACTCCATACATGGCCAACACAATGAAGTCTGGGGATGCACTTATGGTCGCCACTGCACACATGAAAAATTTCATGCTTAATCAAACCCGCCAGGAAGATGCCCAGTTTTTCCTGGAAATATCCAAGCAAGGAGCAATGACACGGGATGAGCTGCCGCTCAGTATTGTCGTTCCTTCATTTGTCTTAAGTGAACTAAGAACCGCATTTCAAATGGGATTCCTGATTTTCATTCCGTTTATTATCGTGGATTTCATTGTAGCCTCATCTTTAATGTCCATGGGAATGATGATGATGCCACCGGTTGTGATTTCTATGCCTTTTAAATTACTATTATTTGTTTTGGTTGATGGTTGGTATCTAGTTATTCAATCCTTGGTAAACAGTTTTAACATTTCATAACAGAAAGAGAGGTCGTATTATGACAATGGAATTGGCAGTTGATATTATGAGAAACCTACTGCAGACAGGACTTCTTATTTCGGTACCTATTCTAGGTACGGCACTTGTCGTAGGGCTTGCCATAAGTTTCGTGCAGTCTATCACCAGCCTTCAAGAGCAAACATTAACCTTTGTTCCCAAGCTGATTTGTGTGTCGCTAGCAATTGTACTTTCCGCAAATTTCATCCTTAAAACAATGACTGAGTTTTGTATCTCTATGTTTAACTTGATTCCAACCATGGCCCAATGACCATTGAGGCCGGGGAAATCGTAGTATGGGTCCTTGTTTTCCTTCGGACGGGTGCTTTTTTCTTAGGAATCCCCCTTTTTGCCGGTAAATTAATACCTGTAAAAATCCGGACAGCTTTTGGTTTGTTGTTGTCAATTTTAATCAACCCCTTAGTCCCGGCAAACCTAGAAATTGCAAATCACTTTGCCGGCGCCATTCTGCTGTCATTGAACGAAATTTGTATCGGTCTCCTTTTAGCTATGACCGTCCGAATGATATTTTTTGCTGTCGAGCTTGCGGGGCACCTTATTTCTTATGAAATCGGCCTTATGGCAAGCAGCAGTGTAAACCCGTTACTAGGCTCTACTGATGCGACATTAACCACACTCTTGTATTATTTTAGTTTACTGATTTTTTTTGTCGCGGGGATACACTATGATATTCTAAAGGCATTTACGCTAAGCTTCGAGATTTTGCCCATTGGAAATTATTTCTTGTCCGCAAGCCCAATGGTGGAGTTTGCACGTGAAATCTCAAATGTCTTTGTCATAGGTACTTTAATTGCTGCCCCTTTTATTGCCCTTAATTTTATGATTAACATTTCATTTGCCGTTCTCGGGAAAGCGGTTCCAAAAATGAATGTATTCATGACAAGCTTTTCAATTCGAATCCTCTCTGGTCTTGTTTTGCTAGTATCATCAATTTTGCTGATTACATCCTATATATTAGATGGTAGCAAACGCTCTGTAACTATCATGCTAGATATTATTCAAAACGGATAGTTTCATATTGACATGCCGGATGTAGATAAAAGTTCAAAAACTGAGCCTCCTACTGAGAAAAGGCTTTCCGAATCGAGGTCCAAAGGGCAATTTGCAAAAGCTCCTGAAATCGCAATGACCTTAACAATGCTTGCCGGTGTGCTTGTCATTGTTTTCTTGGCACCAGCAAAAGCCTCGGAATTACTTGCTTTAACCAAGTCAATTCTTGAAAACATTGATTCTATACAAGCAAGCCAAGAAGGCGTTAGTCACACCCTAACTTCTTCTTATTTCTCACTTGCCCTTATTGTACTCCCCCTCCTGGCTGCGTGCTTTGTTGCCGCTTTAATTGCGGAAGGATTGCAGACAGGGTTTCGATTTACCCCCAAAGCAATTGAGCCAAAATTAAATAAATTAAACCCGATAACCGGGACCCAAAGGATATTTGGCTTAAAAGCATTAAAGACGTTTTTCATTGATTTAATGAAGTTTTTAGCCATCGGCTCAGTGGTTTGGCTTACTTTAATCATTTTCCTTGATGATCCGATATTTTATGCCCCTGTACCTATTCAGCATTTGCCCGAATTTATTTACAAACTCTTTCTTGTGATGTTCACAATATTGCTTCTTATGCTAGGTATAATTGCTATTATAAATTACTTTATTAAGAAGAAAGAGCATGATGATGACATGAAGATGACGAAACAAGAAGTAAAGGAAGAGAGGAAAAGTAAGGAAGTTTCTGCAGAAGTCAAAACGGCCCAGAGGAAGAAAGCAATGGAGCTTTTGGGGGGGCAGGGCGTCAACGATGTTTCGACCGCAGATGTTGTCGTCACTAACCCCACGCACTATGCAGTTGCTTTAAAATATGAAAAAGGCACGGATAATGCTCCTATTGTTGTCGCGAAAGGAGATAATCTATTGGCAAGAAGAATAAAATTGATAGCAAAGGAGCATGAAGTTCCGATGATTGAGAACAAACCAGTTGCTCAAACTCTTTTTGCGTTAGGTAGAGTAGGGGAACCTATTCCCCTTCAAATGTATCAGGTTGTAGCCTCTATTCTTGCTGAAGTATACAAGAAACATGCCTACTACTTTCACCGCCTTAAGGCTCGACGAATTCTCGCTAAAATTCCTACTGCAAAGGCATTTTCATGAGCGAGGCCTTGCAAAATATTCGCTCATTTTTTTCCCGTTTTGGAGGGAATTCGGATTTAGGGTTTGTGTTTGGCTTATTTGGTGCTGTCCTTTTGCTAGTCCTCCCGATCCATAAAGATATACTGAGTATCTTACTCGTCTTCAGTATTGCAATTTCACTTCTCATCCTTCTCACAGTAATTTACGTCAAGGATCCACCCGAGTTTTCGGTCTTTCCTACTTTGCTTCTAGCAGTCACGCTTTATCGCTTGGGACTCAATGTCGCTTCGACTCGACTTATCTTGCTCGATGGAGACGCTGGTTCTGTCATACACTCTTTCGGCACCTTCGTGGTTGGAGGAAATTATGTCGTGGGTGCTGTGATTTTCTTGATCCTAGTCATTATAAACTTTGTGGTAATCACGAAAGGTGCGGGCAGAATCGCAGAGGTTACCGCAAGGTTCACTCTTGATGCCATGCCCGGGAAGCAAATGTCTATTGATGCTGAAATGAATTCCGGTGTGATCACGGAAGCCCAAGCCCTTGAAAGGCGTGAAAAAATTCAAAAAGACGCAGACTTTTACGGCTCAATGGACGGTGCCAGTAAATTTGTTCGTGGTGACGCAGTAGCTGGAATTTTCATTACTGTGGTCAACATTATAGGAGGTATTTTAATCGGATATTTCCAACGTGACATGACCATGTCTGATTCTCTTCAAACCTATACCATCTTATCCATTGGAGACGGTTTAGTTACTCAAATTCCCGCGATTATTGTTTCGATTGCTGCGGGTATCCTTGTCACTAGATCTTCAGAGGAGTCAAACTTAGGTGAGTTTGTCGGGCGCCAATTGACTGTTTACCCCAAAGCTATAGGGATTGCCGGTGCCATGCTTTTAATGTTTGCATTTTTTCTTTCCGAAACCTTTTGGCCATTCTTTATTCTGGCCATCGCTTGCTTTGGTGCGGCCTATTACTACTCTGCAAAATCCAAGGAAGCTACCCTGGAAGATATTTCTGGTAATCATCCTCAAATCGCAAACCAGGCTCAGGGAGCAACTAAAGGACTACCGGCTCCTCAGGGAGGTGATTCTGCTATGCAGTCTCCTTCAGACACTCCCCAGTTGTCTCCGATGGAAAGTGCTATCGAGCAGGAGGTGTTTGGGCTTGAGATGGGCTACGGACTTTTAGTTCTCGCAGATAAAAAGAAAGGTGGCGACTTACTTGAAAGAATTACTGGAGCGAGAACCAATTTCGCTAAGGAAATGGGGATGCTTCTGCCCACGATAGGAGTGCGTGATAATATTGAGCTTGAGCCGAACGAATACCGTTTCCTTCTTCGCGGTAAAGAAGTTACCCGGGCAAGTGTTATTCCTGACCGTGCCCTTGCTATGAGCATGGGAGGTGGTGACGCAAGTAAGCTCGACGGTATACCTACTACGGAACCTGTGTTCGGTATCAGTGCCATGTGGATTCCTGAAGATCAAAAACGAAATGCAGAGGTAGAGGGTTGCACGGTCGTTGACCCATCATCTGTTTTAGTCACCCACTTAGCAGATGTTCTGAAACGCACGGCACATCTTATCTTAGAAAGAGAAGGCACGCAAAGACTTCTGGATTTAATAAAAGATAAAAACCCAACACTAGTCAGTGAGCTGCTGCCGGACTTGGTAAATGTCGGTGTTATTCAAAGGACACTTCAGAATTTGCTCAGAGAACGCATACCTATCAAAAACCTTACTTTAATTCTTGAAACTATAGCGGATATGGCTGGTTTAACTAAAAACCCTGACGATTTATCTGAACAAACCAGGAAACGGCTGGGGATGTATTTTGTTAAAGAGTTTGAATCAGAGCCGAACAAGCTTGTTTCCATGACATTTGAGCCCACCCTAGAGCAGACTTTAATTTCACGGGTTAAGCGCAGTCAATTTGATATAGGTTTAGTTATGGATCCGCAATTGACAGAGGGAATTATCAAAGAAATTGAGCCTAAAATCAAAGAAATGAGTGAGAATGGGATGACTCCAGTGATAGTAACCACTGCTGAACTGCGTCTTGCATTCCGGCGGTTCATGGAACCATCTTACCCACAACTTGTAGTTTTAGCTTATCAAGAATTACCAGCTGAGACTCAAATTGAACCCTTTGGTGCGATTGCACTTGCTGACCAACAGTTACCCGAAGATATTGTTAACGCCATGGAGAGGCAAAATGCACCGGGAGATGTGTCTGTTGCCGCCTAATCATTTACCATGGAAGCTTTAGCCGAAAAACAAAATGAGCAGAATGCAGGAAAGCGCTTTAAGCTTGTAGTCCGCTCCGCCGAAGAAGCTGTGCGTGTAATTAGAGAAAAACTAGGAGACAACGCAAAAGTACTTTCTGTCAGACAAGTTGGTGGGGAGGGACTGAAGCGTTTTATATCTTCCCCTAAACTTGAGGTTATTGCCGAAATTCAGCCCTCTATCGAACCCTCTGAAATTGAACCAAATAGTGGGGGTCAGGAGGTGAAAAGCGAGCAAAAAGAGAATTCAGCGCAGATAGACTCGACAAAGAACAATACAAAGACCCAAGCGTCAAGCGTGCTGCCTCCAAATGTATCCGCAGGTGATCCCTCGGTATCTGACACCGATTTAATCCTGGAGAATGATACTCTCACACTTTTGCAAAAGACTGGTTTTGACCAGACATTACTGAGAGATATTCAGTCCTGGTCAAATTGGAATGACTTCAAAGATCTCCCGCTGGCTGATGCACTTAAGCATATAACCGTTGGTTTATCCGATCGCTTTAGGTCTTCTGCCAAGGCCAAAACTACCAATAAAATCGCTCTTATAGGATCTCCGGGGGTCGGAAAAACAACAACCTTGTGCAAGTTTCTCGCTCATGAAGTATTTATGAACAAGACTTCCCCCATGGTTTTGAAAGTAGAGAGCGGTGTCCCAAACCCAGATGACGCACTAAGGATTTTCTGTGAAGTTGTTGGCGTCACTCTGTACAGGCAAGCCGAGTCTGTACCGGTCGCTTCTGAGCAATCTCCTTTATATTTGGACTTTCCAGGACTTTCATTATCCAACCTGGATGACTGGTCTCAAACAAAATCCACTTTAGACGAACTTGAAGTGACCACCCGCGTGCTAGTCATAAACGGTGCTTACGACAAAGATATTTTATTCAAAAATATCAATACTGCGAATCATCTCGGAGCTACCCATCTCGCTATCACTCACTTTGACGAAATATCAAACTCCACCAAGCTTTGGCCTCTTATTATAAGGAGTAACTTGACCCCTTTGTGTATCTGCAATGGCCAGAATGTCACTGGAGACTTTACCACGGGCGTACTAAATCAATTGATATCAAGAACTTTTCCTGAAGAACTCTATGCCAAGGGGTTTTCATCATACCAACGCCGATAATTCATGATAAACGACGACGCTAAATTCTTTTTCTGTTTATCTGGTTTCACCGGATTCTTACTCTTTTTCCTCGTTTCTTCCATTATCCAAAAAGATACGATTATGGCTCTTGTCTACGGGGCAGGGGGTTGTTTGGTTTTCTCCATATTCGGGAGATATCTTCTCGGATTTATCTTGAAAGGCATCATGCAGTCCTCTTCAACTTCTATTCAGCAACCCGCAACTGCATCCGAAGCTGAACCTAATAGTAAAAATGCGAAGGTGTTTAGGAATAGCAGGCAAAATCAAAAAAGTACCCCAAAGGCACTTGCAAGAAATAAAGTTAGTGAAGGAGGCAAGGTATGATGCCTACTCTTAATTACTACCTACAGCCAGCAGCTAGATGAGTACACCAGCACACGCAGAACCAGGGTATTCTTTGCCAAGGATGAAAAAGGCTGCTGAAAAATACAAGCAGGCAATGAAGGGCGAAAAATCTCGTAATGAGTGGATTGAAAATTATCTCCCACTGGTTAAGTCTATTGTATCTAGATTAAGGCACCATTTCCCCGAAAGTTATGAAACCGAAGACATGTATGGAATCGGGGCACGTGCACTTGTTTTAGCAGTCAATAAGTTCGACTCCTCTAGAGGAAAAGCTTTCGGTAACTATGCCACACTGAGGATCAAGGGTGCCCTGCTTGATGAATTAAGACGAATTGATGCACTGCCAAGGTCGAATCGAGCAAAAGCAAGGTCTCTGCAAGCTACAATTGCAGCCTTTGAGTCCAAGCATAACCGTGCCCCTTCAATATCTGAAATAAAGAATGAACTTGGATTATCTCAGGCTGAATACGAAAAACTGCTTAAGCAAACTCAACCCATAACCTTTGTTCCTATTGATGGTGGCACCTCAGATTACCAAGGCGGTAGTGAAGACACTCTCCCTCTTGCGGAAACCCTCTCTGACCCCACCGACATCTCTGCTCCAGAGCGTGCAGAGAAAAAGGAAAAAGTTGAAATGCTGCGAGATCTAATTAAGGAATTACCTGATCAAAATAAAAAAATACTGATGCTTTATTACTATGAAGAATTAAAGTTGTCAGAAATCGCGCAAATCTTTAGCTTGACCGAAGGTCGAATCAGTCAAATTCTCTCACATTCTCTTTTATGCCTTCGTTCAAACTTTCAAACATTAGACTCTAAATAATCTTTTACTATGTTACTTGCTGTTGGTATAGTCATCGTTTTCGTCTCCTGCATTGGAGGTTTTGTAACTGCTGGAGGAAATCCGATTTCCCTTATCCACCCGGGTGAAATTATGATCATCTGCGGAATCGGATTAGGAATCCTTGTAGTTTCCAGCCCCAAAAGTGTTCTTATGAGCCTGAAGTCCGATATCATTAAGGCCTTTAAGGGTGGAATAGCTAACCAGGGCAAGTTCATCGACCTTCTTGTTTTACTCTACGAGCTATTCATGCTTGGGCGTCGCAAAGGGACTCCAGCACTGGATGAACATGTTAGTGATCCTCAGAATAGCTCAATTTTCACCAAGTACCCTTCTTTTTTGAGTGATGCGGGTCTGGTTGAATTTTTGTGCAATTCGCTCAGACCTATTGTTGACGGTAGATGTAAGCCGGGTGAAATTGGTGGAATTTTGAATGCTGAGTTACAAAGCCGAGAAGCGGAAGCCACCCGATCTGTAAAGGCGATTGAAATGATAGCCGATGCCTTACCTGGTGTCGGTATCGTTGCAGCGGTTCTTGGTATTATTAACACGATGTCCAACTTAGAAGATCCTGAGTCTGTGGGTTACAAAGTTGCGGCTGCCTTAAGTGGGACCTTCCTTGGTATTTTCCTAGCTTACGGAATCGGCATACCACTTGGACGGCTCGTATCACTCAACCAAACTCAGGAATTCTTGTATTATAGAATCGTAGAAAGATCAGTTTCGGGTTTCGCAACCGGTTTATCCCCAATCATGGCTGTGGAAATAGGGCGTAGGTCTCTTGACAAGCAGATTCAGCCCACGGCAGACGATCTTGAAGAGAAATGCAAGGATGCTGCTAAGGGGGCCTGATTAGAACTTCCGCTTAATCAATTATGCCTTTTATCTCCAAGAGTAATGTCTTTTCAAAAAGGCGCATTTTCGCTCATGGTGGTGCCTGGAAGGTAGCCTATGCCGACTTTGTAACAGGAATGATGTCTTTATTCCTGGTTCTTTGGATCTTATCCCAGGATGAAGAGGTTATAATAGCCACCACACGCTTTTTTCGAGATCCTTACAAAGCAGGTGTCCCCAAGTCAACGCCCATTGAGCAGAAAGATGCCAGACCTGGCAGTATGGTGGATCAAATAGTGGGACGCTCAGATACAACTATGAGGAATACCGATGATACCACCTCGATCGACATTGATGTTCTTCACCGCATTGCCCAAGATTGGTATACTCGACTAAAGCTCCATGAGATTGACGATTCTGTAATTCAGATTGAAGCAACTTCCGAAGGTTTAAAAGTAGTGCTGTTTCACGGTGACGATAAACCACTTTTTGAAAATTCATCTGCCAATCTTACACCCCACGGAAAAAAAGTCATATTAAGAATGTCATGGCTTCTGTCCCAGCATGTTCTGGTATACAGAGTCGACTCTCACACCAATCATCTTCAATCAAGCATTGGGAAAAACGGAGAAGGGGCATGGGAAATGTCTTTACTACAGGCCAAAGAAGTCGTGGATGCATTAAATTACTATTCAGCGGGTGACCTGGAAGAAAAACTAGAAAGAATTACAGGTCACGGCCATACCAAGCCCAATGATACTCGCTACCCAAATCAACATGACAAAAATCGTAGGGTCGAGCTTAGCCTAGTCTTAGACATGAGTAAGGAAGATCTCGCACAATTTAAATAAATTCGGTACGGGAACTGCTTTTAAAACACAATGCAAGGGTATTTATCAGGAAGAGGAATTAATTCAGATTCAGAGAATGGCATTAAGCCATCCTTTAGGCCATTCCTTGAAAAAAATTCCAGTGATGCCCATAGTACGGATGATCAATTGGGAGGTAACCCAGAAGCAGCCTCAGAAACTGAGGTTATTTTAGATGAAGCAAACTGCCCAAAAGTTGAGGTTGTTTCTCAAGATAATATACCTCAAAAAATAGTCATTCATCTAGAGGATGGTCGGTTGCTTACGATTGGTTGCCAGTATTAGGCTGGCACCAAATCTCGGCACAAAGGTTTTATTACCTTAGGAAACCCACTCTTATGCTCTTAATGAACAATTTAATGGCATGCATTTTGCTTAACACAAAGCGTGAACTTGTCTTTATTCGAAAACGCTTCAGCTTTACGCGGCCTTGAGCAGTACCAAAATGTAATTGCCAACAATATTGCGGCTAGTCATGTCGCAGGCTTTAAGAAAGTGGCTGTTAGCTTCGAGGCAGTGGAAGGCGGTGAAATCGCCCGCAGTACCCACGACAGGCTTCGCAACGAGATGCCTGGATCATTTCCGGTCATGAAAAACCAAGTTGATTACAATGAGGGGGAAATGAGGGAAACCAACAATCCTATGGATATGGCTATTCGTGGTGATGGCTTTTTTGCTCTTCAAAATGCAAATGGAGATTCAGTATATACCCGAGACGGACAGTTTTATGTAAATGCGAACGGCAATGTGGTAAACAGTATGGGGCATGAGTTTTCGGATACAGGAGGATCTGCTATTCAGACTGTTCCCGGTGGTGGAGATTTAAGCATAGATAAGGAAGGTCTCATATACCAAGATGGGCAAAATATAGGCCAGGTCGGTGTTTTTGTTTTTGAAGATCCTTTGATGGATTTGCAAAAAGTCGGTGGAGGCTTTGTTCCCAAAGAAGAAGGTATTGCTCCCGAACTTGCGGACCCCGGGCAATTTACTCTCATGCAAGGATATTTAGAAAGCAGTAATGTTTCAGCTATTGAAGAAATGATTGGTCTTATTGAAGTGTCAAGAGCCCATGAAGCTAATCAAAAAATGATCCAAACTTTTGACCAAAACATAGGCAAAGCCATTGGTACCTTAGGCCAAACACAATAATCATAATCTATGAATCTATCACTTTACTCTGGAGCAACGGGCATGCAGGCCCAGCAACTTAATCTCAATGTAATATCCAACAACATTGCCAATGTAAACACAACTGGTTACAAGAAGAACAAAATTGAGTTCCAAGATCTTCTATACCAAAACCCTCGTCAGGCAGGAGGGCAGACAGGAGCAGGAAATGTAATTCCTACGGGAGTTGAGATGGGTAATGGTACCAAAGTAGTATCTACCGCCAAGATTTTCACGCAAGGCCAGCTGACTCAAACCAGTGAGAAAATGGATGTGGCCATTGATGGCACCGGTTTCTTTCAAGTTGAAAAACCTGATGGAACGGAAGCTTACACCCGAGACGGTGCATTCAAGATTGGCCCTGACGGTCAAATTACAACAGCGGATGCTTTGCCACTTGCCGCGGGCCTTCAGATCGACCCTGAAGTTACTAATGTTTTTGTGTCTCCCACTGGCGAAGTTTCAGTTGAAACTGCGGATGGTAGTCAAATTATAGGTCAGCTAGAGCTCGTCCGCTTCCCCAATCCTGCCGGACTCAAAGCACAGGGAGGTAATTTATTTACTGAAACAGAAGCGAGTGGTGCTCCAGAAATTGGTGCTCCTGGTGAAAATGGTTTTGGCGTCCTGCAGCAAGGTTATTTAGAAATGTCCAATGTTAATGTGGTGGAAGAAATGGTCAATATGATCATCGCCCAACGTGCGTACGAGATCAACTCAAAGTCAATCCAGACATCTGATGACATGCTTGCCCGTGTTAATCAGCTCAAAAGATAAAGATGTACTTTAATTTCATTCTTTTTCTTTCCCTTTCAACCTGTGCCTTTCTGCACAGCGAAGTGGGTAGGTTTTTGGAGCCAATTTCTTTTGATGCCACCAAAACTTCAGTTGAGGAAGAATACGAAAAAAAAGCAGCTCTTGTCGCCCCTTCCCAACACCGTACTCTTTCAGAAGTTCAATATCTCCCAGCATCCAAGGTTTCACTTGGAAGGTTGCTGATAGAAAAGAAATTGAGTGAAGTTATAAGTCATAGGTATCAGGCTTCCGGGAAAGTTTCAGCTTTTTTAACCCGAGACTGGAAGCCCTTTGACGCCGGTTCTAATTTCATGGTTAAAATAACGGATTGTATGCCGGATGAGCTGGTTTCAAGCACTTTTGTTCGCTTCAGTATATGGGACGAAGGGGTTCTCGTCGGCAAATTTGCTGAGCCGGTTCGCTTGGCTCACTATGTGAATGTTTTTTTTAGTGATAAACAGTTCGCAAGGGGTGCGCGGCTAGACAGCTCCATGTTTACTCCCCGCCCGGTTGATATATTAAAGCAGTTCGCAGGTGCCGTACCAGCCACAGCCAAACTCAGTGGTTACCAGCTTTCTTCTACTATCAAACCCAACTCCGCTATCCGTTGGAATCAATTATCGAAGGTTACCCTCGTTCAAAAAGGAAAAGTCGTTGATGTTTATGCGTCTGGAAATGGTATTTATGTCACCATGAAAGGAATGGCCTTGGAAAGTGGAGTTGAAGGAGGGTTGGTTAAAATCAAAAACCTTTCCTCCGATAAAATCTTTCATGCCAAAGTACTTAACGAAAACAGTGTAAAGGTTCATTTATGAGTAACAGGAATTTATATTTTACCTACTGCATATTTTTCGCATTACTTCCATCTAGTTTTTTAGGTGCTACCTCGCTTTGGAATAAAAGCACAAATACCCAAAGAAGTATTTTTGCGGGTAAAAGAGCTTATGCCGTGGGAGATCTAATCACAATCGATGTTTCTGAGAGTTCATCACTTGCAGCCTCGCAGAATTCGGTGAGGAATCGCCAGTCACAGATTGAAAATGCCGTGAACCAATTCCTGTTTGCCAACAGCAAAATGGGGACACACAATGGTGAGTTACCTGCCACCGAAATTGAAACAAAATCTTCAAATCAAGGTGGTGGTTCAATCGCAAACACTCAAGACCTGAAAGGCCGTGTAAGTGTTGTAGTCATCGATGTCCTCCCAAATGGCAACCTTGTGCTCGAAGGTGCGAGAATGGTTACTTTCTCGGGAGAAAGTTACTACGCTGTCCTCAAGGGCATTGTCCGGCAAGAGGATATAGGCTTTGGTTTCAAGGATGGGCTTCGCTACCGCAATATAGTTTCCTCGCAGTACATTGCAGATGCTCAAATTGAATTTGTTTCAAAAGGTAGTCTCAATGACGCCCAAAAGGAAAGTTGGTATCAAAGACTAGCAGCCATTTTAAATCCTTTTTAATTAAGTGAATACATTCAAGCTACATATTCTTACCTTTCTTTGCCTCTTTCTTTTCGTTGGGGCTTTCTCCGTAAATGGTGCCCAGATAAAAGATCTCACTGACATTCGTGGTGCTCGAAGCAATCAACTTTTTGGCTACGGCATTGTAACAGGACTCGCAGGGCAGGGGGATTCGCGAATTGAATATACCGAGCTGGGCATTCTTAATTCCCTTGAGAGACTCGGGATCCGCGCAGATAAGGCGGATAAATCAAGAAATATAGCTGCAGTTATGGTAACGGCTAATATCGGGCCATTTGCCAAAGAAGGATCAAGGATGGATGTAACGGTTTCATCGATTGGTAATGCTGATTCTCTGCAAGGTGGCATTTTGCTTCAAACTCCATTGCAGGGCGCAGATGGGAATGTTTACTCAGTTGCCCAAGGACCAGTTTCCATTGGTGGATTATCTGCGGGCAATGCAGGTGGTGCCAATGTACAAGTAAATCACCCCACGGTTGGTATTGTATCAAACGGTGCCTTGGTTGAAAAAGAAATAGAAAGCAATGTACTCCGTGCAGGATCGCTCGATCTCCTACTTCGCTCGCCTAACCATTTAACTGCGGTTAAAATTGCTGATGCTGTCAACAAATTTTACCCTGGTACCTCCATTGCTGAAGATGGTGGTGTCGTTAATGTTCGCCTTCCTCAAAACTTTCGCGGTCAATCCACTAATTTTATAGCTGCTATTGGAGGAATCGATGTAAAGCCCGATGTCCCTGCTCGAGTAATCATCAATGAACGAACCGGTACAATTGTTGCCACTCAAAATGTAAGAATTTCTCCTGTCGCAGTAAGCAGCAGCAATATTACGCTTTTCCTCAACCCAACCACGGGTGTTAGTCAGCCGCTGCCTTTCTCTCAGGGTGCTACTCAGGTTTTACAAGGCGAAAATGCAGAACTCATAGAAGAGGTTGGTCGCTTTGAATCATTGGATGAATTAGACCCACCAGGTGCATCAACAGTCAATGAATTGGCCTCCGCATTAAACAAGTTGGGGCTTACCACACGGGAGATGACCTCTATTCTTCAATCAATCAAAAATGCTGGTGCTCTGCAGGCAGAACTAATCATCAACTAACATGGAAGTAAACGACTTAGGCAGTAAATATGTAGGCATGGACTCTTCCATGCTTATGGAAATGGCTCATTCCAAAAATGCTTCTGAAAACCAAAAGATTGCTGCAGTCAGCCAGCAGTTTGAGTCTGTCCTCGTAAAACAGTTTTTAAAAGAAGCCCTTAAGCCGATGTTTAAAGGCGTATTTAATGAAGATGGAGGAGCTCACCGCATGTATCGTCACTTCTTTACCGATGCAATTTCGGAAAGCGTAGCCAGTGGTGGTGGCTTTGGTGTTTCCAATATTCTTCAGCAACAACTTTCAAAACCAGGTTCACCTATGTCAGAACCTGAAAAGAAATAATTTTCTCAATATGTCATCATTTGTACAAAATTCAGCCTCTTCCGCCACATTTACCTGGGAAGATTTGCTTGGTTTACTTCGCGATGAACTCCAGGAGTATGGAAGCTTGCTCGGTCTGCTTTCCGCCCAGCAGCAAAATATCCTAGACCGCAGACCAGAAAGCCTGCTTGAGATCAATCAATCTGTTCAAACCCAAATGGAGGCCAGTCAAATTTTACAAAGAAGAAGACAGGGGTTTGTCACAAGCTTAGCTCATTCATTTGGGGTTTCATGTGAATCAAATCTTTCAGAGCTTATACCACACTTCCCAGATGTTACCCGCCCTATGTTTGAAAGTTTAGTGGAGGAAATTAACAACCTTATCAGTAAAGTTCGCTCAAAAATTGAGCAAAACCAACGTCTCCTCAGCCGCTTATCCGAGGTAACGGAGCAGATACTCAGCGTCACTAATCCCAGTGCCCATTCCAAAACCTACAGTCGTACCGGTAATGTGCAAAATCTTGCTCATAACCGGTCCAGTATTAACGAGTCTGCATAATCTCTGATTTTTTAAGATGTCTTTACTTGGAGAAATAAGCAAAAACAGCGAAGCCTTACGCTATCATGCGAAGACTGCGGAAATTGCTGGCCAAAATTTAGCCCATGTAAATGACGAAACTTATGCCCGCCA
>Ga0181563_10000262_pt1 | contig 47804 bp, 30 predicted proteins | sample 011ome_25_FD_133759 | JGI IMG/M metagenome (GOLD analysis project Ga0181563, IMG submission 133759) | Coastal salt marsh microbial communities from the Groves Creek Marsh, Skidaway Island, Georgia - 011512CT metaG (megahit assembly) | ecosystem: Environmental > Aquatic > Marine > Intertidal...
AACCAAGAAGATCCAACCAAGAGGTTTTCTCCGATAAACCATTAAAGACCGCATTCCGCTTGATTATATATCAGTGCTGCATCTGTGCTTTGACCTGTCGAGCAATGATTTTGTTAACGGGTGGCTAGCTTGAGGTTAGATTGCGTCTCTCAATTGCTGTCTTCGAAACATCATTCGGTTTCCGTGTCTACTAAAATAGAAAGTCGAAAAAGAGTTCAGAACGGCGATGAGGATCCAGATTCGTTGTCTAATAGAATGGTCACCGCTAACTCAATCGTGCGTCGGAATGAGAGCATCCATTGGAATGAAAACAATCTGCTCGATAAAAGCGTATCTTAGGAATCTCAGGAATTCAGCTAGAAAGAGAGGCTTCTCTCTTTTGGCGATGAATGTGTTTTGTCTTTTATGGTTTGGCGTTGCGATTGCGGAGGACCTAGACGCCGTTCAAGAGTCGGTAAGTTTTCAGCCAGCGCCAACTGCATCAACGGTTCAGCACGGTCAAGAGTGGATGCGGGAGATCCCACGAGTGCAAGGAGCCCCAGAGGTGCAAGAAACCCCACGAGTGCAAGAAACCCTAGGGGATCGGCTACTGTCTGAGCTTTCTATCCCAGGGACACATGACTCATGTGCTTTGCTGAATGGCTTTTCCTTCGGTTACGCGAAATGTCAATCTTGGCCTCTCGAACAGCAATTAAATGCTGGAATCCGATTTTTAGATATTCGATGTCGGCATCTCTCGGACAAGTTTCAGATTTATCACGGCGTCATCGATCAGAAGATGTCCTTTCAAAATGTTCTGCGTATCTGCGACGATTTTTTACGGAAACATCCCAGTGAATGCTTGGTGATGTCGGTTAAGGAGGAATCAAGTTCCGAGGGCGTCACTCGCACATTTAGGGAAACGTTTCTAGAAGAAATCAATCCGTGGAAAAATCGCTGGATGATTTCCGGAAAAACCCCAACGCTTAACGAAGCTCGCGGGCATATCGTTCTTTTGGATCGTGTTGGAAATCTTGGGGGGCTGGATTGGAGAAACATGAACCGGCAAGATGACTATCAAGCGTTACCCGAGGTGAAACAGGAAAAGATCAAACAGCACTTCGTTTCGAGGGCTTCGGCGGTCGAGGATGGCTGGTTTCTTAACTACTGTAGCGGGACAGTGCCAAGTCGGTTCTTGAATCCGAAAGCCTATGCCTCAATCATTAATCCTTTTTTACTTCGCGAGCTTCGCCAAAATCGAAGTCGCACGTTGGGGGTGGTGGTGATGGATTTTCCCGGTGATTCACTGGTGCAACAGATCATCCAAGCAAATTTTCAAACAAGCGAGAACGAGTTGCAGCGTTCTGAGGATTGAAGAGATTGATAGAAGATCGGGCTTTCAAAGGATTAGGCGGCGAATGGATTGCCCGGCAAGCTTTAGATTCAAGCTGCTTGATGGATGGCCCTAACGCCAGATCTCTCGCTCTCAGGTCCAAAAGGGTATCGATCATCGATTTAAAATCATTGCTTTGATTGATAATGTCCCAGTGTTGGTAAAACCAAGAGACAGCGGTGACAGAAACGATCACCACTAGGCCGATGGAGGTGCTGGTTTCATGAAAGCCGTAACTCACTTGAAGCAACGTGAGATTAGTTCGCAGAATGGATACTCGCTTGCCAGCCAATCCACTGCTTTTTGATCCATTCTGTCTCTGGTGCTTTGTCCGTGATCAGAAAGCGATAGTGCGAAGCGTGTGGTTCTTCGTCTGTGATCTTGAACTCTGTTTCGATACATGGAGCAAAACAAAAGTAGGGTTTGGATGGATGAAGTCGTGCAGTCATGCCATCTGGCGATGTTGAATCCGAACACATCATCGTGATGCAAGCCGGTGCGCCGTCGATCTGTCCCGTCATGCTTACCCAGCGAGTCGGCATATGGTTACCCTCGATCCGGTCGGTCGTATATTCATTGCTGATCTGGCAGCCTACTACTTTTGGCCAGTTCTGCATCTTGTCTGGATCCGACGGAGTCAGCCAAGCCACGGGACCTCTTACCGCAAACCCTCCGTAGTGAAATCGATTGATATGTAACGGAAGCGTTGTCAGGAGCGTTTGCTTTGAATGAAGATCAAACGAGTGGTGTTGATCCGAGGGAGGATTGACGGTGATTTTCCACGTTTCCTTGAGAATGTCGACGACGTGAGGTTTCTCCATGCGATGTACCAAATCAACTTCAAAACCGATGCAATCGCCCTCCTGGAAAATTTGGTTGACGTTTTGATGTAGTACCCGTCCGCTTCCTTTTGCCAGATTCCAAAAATCAATCTCGTGCTCATTCCATGTTGTCGATACCCACGCCGAAAAAATCCCTTGCTGATGAGCGTGGTCAAATGGGAACGCTGCGGTGACTGTTTTTCCTTTGGGTGTCATGACGGGATGTAAAAAACCACTGCGCTGGTAGATTTTATCGATACCCTGCGGAGCTGCTGGCGAAACTTTGTTGTAGCAGAGTATCGTTTTTCCGTTTGCATAAACGGTGATCGTGTCGCTGCGGTTCTCAATTGACAGGCTGCTTGTACGAAGACTATCAGGAATGATGCGAGGGACCTTCCAATCTTTCAGTTTCGTTAGATCAAAATGTTCAATGAGTTCAGGCAAAGCCTTGATTAACTCTGCAACGACGAGGTTCGCTACCGCCAAGCTTCCGTCTTTATTCAAGTGAGTGTGATCGGCACCTTTCTCTGTCATCGGTTCAAAGGCGCGAAATGCGGTCGGCCCAATCTGCTCGCATTGCTCAATGCTTAGTTGATGAAGATCGATTAACGTTGCTTGTTCGGTTGCTGCGACAAACCGAGTTGCCTCCGCATACTCTCTCAGGCTTTCCTCGATTTTGCCTTCTGCGGTCCAGCGGCGCCGAGTAAGAGACGTGACAAGAATAGGAACGATGTCGTGCTTTCTCGCTTCTTCAATGAATTGAGAAAGATGTAGCCTGAAATCACCGTCGGCTGCGGATTCTCTCGCTGGTCCCTTGCCAGGTTGGTCGTTGTGTCCAAATTGTATAAGCAGATACCGTGGTTTGGCATCGAGGCATTTTTGCCAAAATCCTTCGGTTCGAAAGCTTCGAGAACTCCTTCCACCTTGTGCGAAGTTGACACAACTGACTTCCGGACGCAGCAACGCTTGGAAGCCTAGACCCCAACCAGCATGATCGGTGACGGTGGAATCACCCGCTAACGCAAATATTGGTCTGGTACCTGATTTCGCATCAATGTTTGGATTGCCATCTTTTGTCTCCTGAGCTAACGATGAGACTGCATGACCGAAACAAAAAGTGAGTAGAACGAGGGCGTTCCACGTGAGCAAAGAAATATAAGGTTTAATTCTGCGTTGCCTCGGAGTGCTGGTGAGCGTTCGCATAACGAGCCGATGAGAAATGAAAGGTTAACACTGCGTTTTATGGCACTGCCTCAGTCGGGGATGGTTCGATAGCAGCCCGGTCGTGACAGCTGAAGATCGCGATTAGCTAATCAGTTCGTGAATGACTTCACCGCCGAATTGAGAAAGCTGTTTGAATCGTCCGCCGTGGAAATAGGTGAGCTTATTATCGTTGAGTCCTAATAGATGCAGCAGTGTGACATGTAGATCGCGAATCGGGTGCACCTTCTCCACCGCCGTCGCTCCAAATTCATCGGTTGCACCTACAACGCCAGGTCGCACACCCCCGCCTGCTAAGAGCATGGTCATTGCTTGATTATTGTGACCTCTGCCTAGCGAATAAACACCACCGCGTTTATTGTTATCTGGAGTGCGTCCAAATTCGCCGGTCCAGATCACCAGAGTGTCATCGAGCAAGCCTCGTTGTTTTAAATCGCGTAGTAATCCTGCCAGCGGCTTGTCAACACTTTTGATTCTGGCGCTATGGCCTCGTTCGAGGTAATCATGGCTATCCCAGCCACCGCTGAAAATTTGGACGAATCGCACACCATTTTCTACCAATCGCCTTGCCATCAAACACTGGCGTCCGAATACCTGTGTCTCTGGGGCATTCATTCCGTACATTTCAATGGTCGACTCTGATTCACTCGCTAGATCGATAACGCTTGGGATTTCGCTTTGCATTCGGAACGCGAGTTCATAGTTCTCCATCCTCGCCATCAGCTTTTTGTCTTGTTCGCCGATTGATTGCATGTGCTGCTGATTCAGCCATGCCAATTCATCTAACGCTGCTCGTTGGTGAAGGTGATCTTTGTGGCTTGGAGGAGATAGGTCAAGAATCGGTGATCCCTGCGGACGTAGCCGAGTTCCTTGGTAGCCGGGGGGGAGAAAGCCATTACTCCAATTGGTTGAACCGCCTTGTGGCATCGCAAGTTCCGTCATCACCACGTAACCCGGTAGGTTTTGGTTTACGGTGCCAAGACCGTAATTCGCCCACGCGCCCAGTGATGGATCTCCCCCAAGTCTGCTTCCCGTATTCATATGGAATAACGCTTCGGGGTGGTTCAGCGACTCTGCCTGACAACCTCGGTAATTGCAAAGTTCGTTGGCAACAAAAGGGTCCGCGAGATGTTGCCATTGGTCGCACATTTCGATTCCGTTGTCTCCAACTTTTCGAAACGAGAACGGGCTGCCAACAAAAAATTTAAAACCCGTTTCTAGGCCTCCGGTCAGCTTCGATTCCTGTTTGTGTCGTTTAGTCAATTCGGGCTTTGGGTCAAATGTGTCCATCTGGCCCGGGCCGCCCTCCATGAATAACATGATGACATTCTTGGCTTTTGCCGGATGCATTGGCTGCTTTTGAGCCAAGGGATTCGCGTTTTCTTCTGCCTGTACCATTGATGAAAACGCCACCGTCCCAAGGGTGGATCCTAAACCATAAAGGACTTGTCTTCTTGAAGGATGAAGCATGGTTGCAATTCTTGATTAATCGGTTTCTGCGTATTTGCAAAAGGCGAAGTGGTGACGGAAGCAGATTATTCCACGTAGAGGAATTCGTTTGTGTTGAACAATAGTAGGCAAACATCCGCTAAGGCTTTTGACTCGGCAGAAACTTGATCTGCCTTGGTGTCTGCTCGGTAATCTTCGAACACAGGCAGTATTTCTTCGTATTCAAATGGCCTTCCCGTAAATTCTTCGACTAGCGATCGCGTGATTTTCGTTGGGTAGACCGTGGGCTGGGCTGCATGGGTTTGGTGATAGGGGATCATTTTTAATGCGTATTCAGAAAGTCGCTGTCGCTCCCGTGGAGAAGGTTCACGTTTGAGGATATACCGAAAAGCCCGACGAATTTGATTTTGTAGATCGGACTTTTCTGGGCCACTTTCTTTTTGCGATTCAAGCAAGATTCGCTCTGCGATTGCGATCGCCCGATCATTCATGGTTTCGCTGTTAAGCAAAGCAAATGCCTGCGGAGTTACCGCGGCTGTTTCTCGGCTCTCGCACGATTCATTTGGATTCGGTTGATTGAATAACTCGGAGAACGGATCGGCTTGCCCGCGTACTTGGTAAGCGTAAACCGAACGGCGATTTCGCTGCTCTGGCGTCGGCGACGGTTGATACGCAGGGGCAATCGAAAACTGAATCATTCTTGGTTGGAGTGCAACTTCCATATTGATCTCGGGCATGATTGGAAGTCCTCCAATTTCATGTACCAGTTCTCCCGTTGATTGCAAAATACTATCTCGTAATTCTTCGGCAATGAGTCGTCTTCTAGAGAATCGAGCAAGGTAGAGGTTGTTGGGATCACTTTCTTGGAGTGAATCAAGATCTGGATGTCGAGTCGATTGTTTGTAGGTAGATGACATCATGATTAACCGGTGCAATGACTTGATCGACCAGCCTTGCTCCATGAAATCATTCGCGAGGTAATCGAGTAATTGTGGATGGGTGGGCTTTGCGCCTTTGCCCCCAAAGTTATTAGGGTTGGCGGCGATACCCGATCCAAAATGATACTTCCACACACGGTTAACGATGCTTCGGGTGGTCAGTGGATTGCTTTCATCAACGATCCAATTCGCAAGTGCTAGGCGACGGCCGTTGATGGAGTCTGAGATAGTGTAGGGTGCTGCAGGGTCATTGCTGCTTGGAACCGCGACGGCGCTGAGGACGCCGGGCATGACTGCTTCACCTACGGCGGTGAGGGCCCCACCTATTAAAATATTGCCGGTGGTCGTTGTTCCCTTTTGCCGTTTCCGATTGATACGCAGCATTCTGGCTCCATTCCAAGCAAGGATGGTGCTGTCCGCGTTGTAAACACTTTGAGCCATCGGCTGATAGCGTTCGAGACGGCGATTCCAAATCCATTCATCTTGCTCTCGCACCTTGAGCTGACCCTGTTGGACGTAGTTGAGCCCCACATGCCGCGGCGGTTTCATTTCGTCCGGATCGTTTCTGCGATCGTCTTCGGTTTTGTAGGGTAGCTGATGCTCTTGGTACCACTCCTTCGCAGCTGTTTCTTGCACGTTGATGATTTTGTCTTTTTCGGTTCTAGCATAGGCGAGCATTTTCTCCACATGCGTTTGTTCTTCATGAAATCGTTGCCTATTCTCTGATTCCAAAAAAGGAACATTTCTCTCTGCCATCTGCGTGGTACCGAATGCCGAATAAATCCGGTAGTAATCCCGGGTCGGAATCGGATCAAACTTGTGGTCGTGGCATTTGACGCATCGAAGGGTTTGTGAAAGAAATGTCTGGCCCGTGATGTTTACCAAGTCATCAAGATAGATTTGCCTTGCCTCGTCGTTGGCGATCATTGCATTGTCCCAAGGTCCTAGACGTAGGAAACCCGTTGCGACAATCCATTCGGACTCTTGTTGGTTATACTGACCTTTGACTTGTGAAACTTCGAGCTCTTCCCGCGTTAGCTCTTCTCTCGCTTGTAATGAGAGATCTGCCAACTCATCGCCAGCGAGTTGTTCGCGGACAAATTCGTTGTATGGCTTGTCAGAATTGAAAGACCGAATCACATAGTCTCGATACCGCCAAAGATTCGATCGCTCATAATCATTCGACATGCCTGCTGTATCAGAGTATCGCGTGACATCTAGCCAATGGCGTCCCCAGTGTTCACCGTATCGTGGGCTCGAGAGTAGCCGTTCGATTAGTTCGCTCCACGCTTTTTTACTGTTTTTGGCATGTTGAGTTTGAAACTGGCTGACCTCCTCGTAAGTCGGTGGCAATCCAGTTAAGTCATAAGTAGCTCGACGTATTAGTTCTGCTGCGGTCGCTTCGGGTGCACTGGAAAATTCTTGTTGATTCAGCTCTTCGGTAATCAAATGATCAATCATCTGATTTCGAGGAATACCCTTTGGATTGAGTTCACTTTGGGTACGGAGCGGCAGAAAAGCCCAGAGGTCTTCTCGCTGATAGCGTCGGTTCGTCCACTGATCGGACTGCCCGCCGCTTGTTGCGACAAGGCGTCCGTCTTCATTCTCGATGATGGAGGCGTTTTCCTCCTGAATTTGTTTTTGTCTTGCATCGCTGGGCCACGGAGCACCAATTCTGACCCACTGCTCAATCGTGCTAATTTGCAGTGGTGTTAAGCGATCATTTTCCTTGGGAGGCATTTCCGAGCCCTCCCACTTGATGGCACTAACCATGTAGCTATCGTCGGGATGTCCAATCACAATTGCTGGGTCACCAGATTCTCCTCCACGCAGTACCGACTGACGACTGAGGATACTAAATTCACCTTTGATATCCTGCTGGTTACCGCCGTGACATCCAACGCACTTCTCTTTGAAGATCGGCATCACTTTGAGCGTAAAGAGGCGATCACCGATCTCGGAGGCCTTGGGCAGTTGGTCCTGATCGACTTCGCTCTTTGCTTGCTGCGCTTCGGTGTCGCAAATCTCTGTAACCAAGAAAGCCAGGAACAGCAACGATTTCAGTATCAATCGTTGAATCGCGAAATGGCTTTTGAATTTGGATGAAAGTTGATTTTTCATTTTGCGAGGTCTTTTAGAAATCGACACGAACTCTTTGTGTTAACAGGATCGGTTCTTTCTTGGTTGTGTTTTTCCTGTCGCGTGTCGAGAGTGCTGTTTTTTAGGGTATTTCTTTGCCTCATTGCGGGTAAAAGTGACACCGAGTAACGGAAGGTGTATCCCAAGATTACACCTTATCCTAATCAATGGGTTGGTCAATTAGAAAGGCTTGCTATTTGGGTGGTGAGGTCTTGGGAGCGAGTTACGGTGCGGATGTTACGGGGTGTGTTGGTTGCTCGAGTTTGTGAAGTCTGAGCAGTGCCCCGACTCCATTTAAATTGAAAGAAAACACAACGCTTTGAAGCGACTCGTGTTTCGTCCAAGAAAATCAATGTGCCGAACTTTAAAATGTCTGCCTTTGATGCCTCGCCGGCGTCATGAACCACCTTCTTATTTGCGATCGCAAGTACGCGTCTTGGGGCACTACTTAGATCGATCTTGCTTGCATGTTTTATTCAGGGTCGGTAAGGCCTCGAGGGTTTTCAACCAAGCCAGCCGGTCGTTGGTTTTGGCCTTGCTCCGTTCCATCGCCTAGGTCTTTGCGGGCTGCGTCTGCGATTTTCATGATCCTTGTGACAATCTCTGGATGCAGTCTAGCTAAGTTGTGGGTCTCTGATAGATCCTTCTCAAGGTCAAAAAGTTGTGGTAGCTCCTCGGGTTTTCCACCACGAACCTGTGCGATTCGAAGTTTCCACTTTCCCCAGCGAACGCATTCGAGTGTATCTCGAAAGTAGTAGTAGAAGGCATCGTGAGGCGATTTGGCGTCCTTTGCTCCACGAATGAGCGGTTCGATGTTTTTGCCATCAATGATGACGCCGGTAGGAGGTTGGGTACCAGCTAATCGAGCAAAGGTCGGGAGAAGATCCATCGAGGTAATCAATTCTTTGCACTCTCGGCCAGCAGGAATGGTTCCGGGCCATCTCATCACATTGCATACGCGTTGACCACCTTCGTATGTAGAGCCCTTGCCGCCTTTTAGTGGCTCGTTATGTGCTCCGTGTTGTACCGCACCGCCGTTGTCGGACGTGAAAATCACAAGCGTGTTTTCGTCCAGATTTAGCTCCTTGAGCGTTTGCAGAATCACGCCTGTGGACCAATCAATTTCCTCAACCGCGTCACCCCATTTTCCATTCTTAGATTTTCCTTCAAATCGCGCAGAGGAATACTGGGGCCAATGAGGCATAGTGTGGGGAAGGTAGAGGAAGAATGGTTTATCTTGATTGCTTTGAATAAAGCGGACAGCCTCATCGGTGTACCGCTGGGTGATTTGTCTCTGATCAGGTTCTTGCTCCAGTACCTCTTCATTTCGCATCAACGGCAATGGAGGATAGCGATACGGTTGCTTGCGAGAGTCGTGGCCCATGTCATTGGAATAGGGGATACCAAAGTACTGATCAAATCCCTGTCGCGTGGGTAAGAAATCTGGTTGGTCGCCAAGATGCCATTTGCCGATGATGGCGGTTTGGTAGCCAGCTTTTTTTAGTACTTCCGCGATGGTTGTCTCCTGCGGATTGAGGCCGCGTTTACCGCGTGGAAACAGCACCCATTGTCCCGAATGATCTTGATGCAAATTGACCCTTCGTGGGTAGCACCCGGTCATTAAGGATGATCTTGATGGGCTGCAAACTCCGGAGGTGACGTAGAAACTGGTGAATCGAGTTCCTTCAGTCGCCATCTTATCGACGTTCGGAGTTCGATGTAGTTTTGATCCAAAGCATCCGATATCGCTGTAACCCAAGTCATCACAAAAAATGATGATGAAGTTTGGCTTAGGGGTTGCACTGACTGGTTTTGCAAAAATTGCTAGTAACGCAAGCGTGATGAATGATGCATGATAAAAAATATTCGATTGAATTCGTAGCATCTCGACGTATCTCTGGTTTCGCGTTGCTTGGGTTTTGATTGGATAGCTAGATCTTGGATTGATTGATGACGCGGTTTCTGACGAGGCTCATCCAAAATCCAATCGCACTGATCATGGTGGTAGGGATGAAGATTGTGCCCGCAGATAATCCTCCGCCGAATCCTTGAGAGATTGCTTCCGAGCTTTGTGTTGGGCTGTAAATTAGACTCGTCAGCGTGCCAATGAAAGCACCTGTTAGTACGAGAGTTCCTACGCTCAAAAGCCAGGCTCGAAGGATGGACGTGAAGCTAAGGTTTCCAAGTTTCGTGGATCGGATGATCAGGGGAATAAAAGTGAGGCCCATGGCAATGTAGTTTGCCGTCATCAGGACAAGTAGGCCAACGATTGGAAAGAAAATTAATGATATTGGATTCACTTCTTCACTGCCCGCGACGCCAGAAGCTTGGTAAAGAAAACCGATACCGGTGATTGAGAAAATCGTGAGGATTGGGCCAATGCTTGGGCAAATGGCTAGTGCAATCCAGAATCGATGGTCTGGCACTTGGCGATGCTCAGTGTCATGAACAGGGATCGGTTTTTTCTCATCCGATTCGGCGGGTGGTTGATAAGGATTTTCTTTCATTCGCTAACGTCTTGTGGCTCGCGTCGATAGATTCGCTGGATTGATTGGTTTTCAATCGACCGGACATCATCGGTTAGGTGGTCCGTTTGAATATTTAGAGAATCAAGCGTTGACTTCGTTCCTCAAATCTGTGACGTCTTTGCTCTCTAGTTGAGTGCTACTTGGACTTATTGCTGGCTAGTTCTGTGGCCGTAAAGTTTTTACCCCTGCAGCATTGTGTTTCTTGCATTGGACGTGCTTGGCTGGCAATTTCTCAGTAATGATTGTATCAGAGGTCACCCAAGTGATCGATCAATCATAAGGCGATTCGTCTCAGCCAGTCGATTTATACGATGGGGGCAAAAGTGGCTGTAAATCGCACGCCGCATTCGCATTAAAATTAATCCTGAATCATGCACCCTTCGTTGATGCCTAGATTGTTTTGGGTGCTTGAATTGCGGGCGACGATGCATTTTCTTCATCGCCGAAATCCTTCAAGTCCTAACTTTTATAGTGCGTCGCTGATACACTATCTGGCGTGTTTCGGTTTTTATGTTCATTGAGAAGGCGCGTTCTATGTCTGGTGAATTCATTCGCCGTTTTGTGAGTGATCTATTGGTAACGGTTTCGGTCGGGCTTCTCGTTGGTGTTGTTTGTTGTGAAACAACAATCGCCGCAGAGCAACCTGACGCGAATAATGCGAAAGCTAAGCCAAAGAGCGTCTTATTTATTTTGGTGGACGATCTTGGCTACATGGACATTGGTGCGAATAACCCAAACACTTTTTACGAGACGCCAAATATTGATAAGCTCGCAGCATCAGGGGCGAGATTTACCGATGGTTATGCTGCCAATCCTGTGTGCAGTCCAACTCGCTACAGCATCATGACGGGACGATATCCGACCCGAGTTGCAGCGACTAATTTTTTTTCCGGGAAGCGTTCTGGAAGATTCAATCCAGCGCCGCTAAATGACTTCATGCCGCTTGATGAGGTGACGATTGCAGAAGCGTTGAAGGAGAGCGGCTATCACACCTTTTTTGCTGGTAAGTGGCATCTAGGTCCAACCGAGGAGTATTGGCCAACCAAGCAAGGGTTTGATGTCAATCGTGGTGGTCATCGAGGTGGCGGGCCATATGGTGGCAAGAAATATTTTTCGCCCTACGACAATCCGCGTCTCAGTGATGGCCCCGACGGTGAGCACTTACCGTATCGTCTCGCGAGAGAGACGGGTGATTTCATTGAGAAACATCGTGATGAGCCGTTCTTTGCCTACCTTTCTTTTTATTCCGTCCATACGCCATTGATGGCTCCCAAGGAATTAGTTGCAAAGTATCAAGTAAAAGCCAAACAGCTCGGATTGAGTGATGAGAACGCATTCGCCGACGAGGAGCAGGTATGGGGAGATCAACCGCGGCGAGTTCGTGTTCAGCAGAATCATCCCGTCTATGCTGCGATGGTAGAGTCGATGGACGGTGCAGTAGGAACGGTACTGGATCGGCTCGAATCGCTCGGTCTTACTGATTCGACCGCCGTTTTCTTCATCGGAGATAACGGGGGCCTCAGCACGTCCGAAGGATCTCCTACATCGAACCTGCCACTGCGAGGCGGAAAAGGATGGGTCTATGAAGGAGGTATCCGAGAGGCATTTCTGGCGAGATGTCCCGGAATCACAAAACCAGGTAGCGTTATTTCCGAACCAGTTTGCAGTATCGATTTTTACCCAACCATCCTTAGCTACTGCGGACTTCCGATGAAGCCCGAGCAGCACCTCGATGGGAGATCACTGGTCGGCTTGATGCGTGAGGGCAAGTCGCTAGATCGCGATGCTCTGTTTTGGCATTACCCGCACTACAGTAATCAGGGTGGTTTTCCTGCCGGAGCGATCAGGCAGCAAGAATGGAAGTTGGTCGAGCGGTATGAAGATGGACGAGTTCATCTTTACAATCTAAAAGATGATATTGGTGAACGGGAGGACTTGGCTGGGCGTTATCCCGATCGCGTTGAGAAAATGCGAGAAAGTCTCCATGGTTGGTATCAGCAGGTGGACGCAATGTTTTTGCAACCCAAAGATAAAGATGGGGTAATGCCCTGGAGTCCTTAGCCAAGCCCGTTCGACCTTGTTCTCAACTCACCAGATTATTTGATTTTGTCCAAGCCTGACTAGCGAGGTGACTGGACCAAGCATCAGGTGAACCGATATCACCGCCGCAAAAACCTTCATGATGCGGGATTCAGCACGACTATGTCGCTGTGACAATAAGCATGATTGAAAACTGAAGTTTGGGTGGATTTAGACCGATTATTACGATAAAAGGAGTTCTCTCTTGGCGGTTCACTTTCGAGGATTTCGAATGTGTGAATTGGACAGCAGAAGGCGAGGAAAGCTTTTTTTGTTACGGTTTTCGCGTTTTTTTGCTTAAACTGGACAACCGGTTAATATGTCAGGGAGTGGATTCACCGCTGAAATGTTTTGAATACCAAAGTGGACCGTGACTGATCTTCAAATCCATCGTCGAAGAATCGCCAAGCGTGTGCTGTCGCACGCGTTTTTGCTGCTACTTGGATTTTCTTGCTGTGGAATTACCTCGCATCTGCCTCGCTGTGCATTCGGCAGTGAGAGCGAGGCGGAGATGGAAGAGGTTGAGTCCAGGGAACTCTGTTGCTCAGAATCTCGTCCAGACTCCAGGCGTTCTGCGACGCGGCGGTCACCGGAAGTTTCTTGGCCTGTCCGTTTTGAGAGTATTTCATCTTCTTTCATCGCAAAATGGCCGCTCGTCGGCCATCGTATTTCGAGTGATAACTTAGCGCCGATTCGGTGTTAGCGAAACGCGTTCCTTAGTGTTTGTGAACGCCCTGCTCTCTGAATGTTGAATCAATATTCGTTGAGGGCAAATCGACTTGATGGCCATCCAGGAATACAAGACTGGTTTGGTGCAAGAGGCGATGATGATCGCGTTTTGAATCCATCTTTTTTTGAGTGCAGCTTGGCCAAAAACGCTGCCAAGTCAAATAAGGAAGATGCTGGATTGATTCGCGAGGCCACATAGTTTGAACCTAGATCGCGTGTGTTTCGTGATGCGTGCGATTGAGAAAGGCTCATCTAGGTGGCGGATTGTCGTGTCGGTTGTGTCAAAGCGGCTCGGTAGTCATTTGCTTTCGGCGTTCCCAACTTGTGCTTTTCAACTCACTTTGGGATCAACCTTTCCATGGCTCAGGATACAGCTTTACGGGGATATTCCCCATCTGACTTTTTACATGACTTCGTTTCCGGCTTGGTGGTCTTTCTTGTGGCGGTCCCCCTTTGTTTGGGAATCGCTCTGGCCTCCGGCGCTGATTTGTTTTCGGGGCTTCTCGCCGGTATTGTTGGCGGTACGGTCGTGGCTTTGGTCAGTGGATCTCACACCAGCGTAAGTGGCCCGGCCGCAGGTTTGACCGCGATCGTTGCCGCACAGATTGAAGCGTTGGGGACTTTTGAGACTTTCTTGTTGGCCGTGGCCGTCGCGGGACTCATGCAGATCGGTTTTGGGATCGCCAAGGGTGGCGTTTTGTCAGCGTATTTCCCATCAAGTGTGATCAAGGGTTTGCTGGTCGCGATCGGTGTCATTCTGATTCTGAAGCAGATTCCCCATGTCTTAGGGCACGATAACGATCCTGAAGGGGAAATGTCGTTTCAGCAACCCGACAACGAAACGACATTCTCGGAGTTACTACTTACCCTGGGAGGAGAAATACATCTCGGGGCACTAGTGATTGGTTTACTGTCGGTTGCTTTCTTGATTGCTTGGAACAAAATTCCAAAGTTGAAAAATTCTCTTGTGCCAGCGCCACTGTTGGTGGTGCTCTTTGGCATTGCTCTGGCAATCATGTTTCAACCGTTGGGAGAAAATTGGTCGGTGACGGGAGATCACCTTGTGCAAATCCCCGTAGCGGAAACACCCACCGAGGTGATTGGCTTTTTGCGTCACCCCGATTTCACGGCGTTGTCAAATCCTGCGGTCTATATCGCCGCCTTGACGATCGCCATCGTCGCTTCGCTTGAGACGCTCTTAAACTTAGAAGCGGTCGATAAGCTAGATAAAAAGAAGAGGAAGTCGCCTTCGAGTCGCGAATTGATTGCTCAGGGTTGCGGCAATCTCACTTGCGGATTAATCGGCGGTTTGCCGGTCACTTCGGTGATCGTTCGAAGTAGCGTAAATGTCAACGCTGGGGGGAAAACCAAAGTGGCGGCACTCGTTCACGGAATACTGTTGATCGCGAGCGTTGCGATATTGCCCAGATATATGAATATGATTCCACTGTCCGCGCTTGCCGCAATTTTGTTGGTGACAGGGTTTCGGCTTGCAAGCCCCGCCGTGTTTCGACAGATGTGGAGTGAAGGAAAGTATCAGTTCATTCCTTTTATTGTGACAGTCATTGCGATTGTGCGCACCGACTTGCTGACCGGAATCATTATCGGCTTAGCAATCGCAGTTTTATTCATCCTTAATAGCCACCTGCGGAGACCATTACGGCGTGTGGTGAATACCAAGTTGCTTGGCAGTATCGCCTACGTTGAGCTTGGCAGCCAGGTTAGCTTTCTAAATCGAGCTGCGATTGAATCGGTACTCGAGGGTGTCAATCCTGGAACGCGTTTACAGATTGATGCAACTGCCTCGGATTACATCGATCCGGATGTCCTAAGCATGATTCAGGATTTTCGGAGAACCAAAGCTTCCGAACGTAATATCCCGATCAATTTAATTGGCTTTGATCGTTTTCCATCCTTCACCGATCCAATTGGATTTCTCGATCACTCCAACCCGGAATTCTTGGATCAACTGAGTACCGGTGAAGTTTTGGAAATGCTCGCTGATGGAAATCGTCGGTTCTCGGAAAATCGAAGGCTTAATCGTGACCTCATGAGGCAAGTTAAATCGACCGCTGACGGTCAGAGCCCGATGGCCGCGATTATGAGCTGTATTGACTCTCGCGTGCCGGCAGAGTTGGTCTTTGATCTTGGTGTTGGCGATATCTTCAGCGTGCGAGTTGCAGGAAATGTCGTTGGTAGGAAATCGTTGGGCAGTCTCGAGTATGCGGTAAAGGTTGCAGGGGTGAAGGTGGTTCTGGTCTTAGGCCACACTCGCTGTGGCGCGGTGACCTCTTCCTCGCAAATGATTGCGTCAGGAACCGACGTGGTCGCCGCGACCGGATGCCAAAACCTCAATGCGATTGTGGATGAGGTTCGGCCGTGTGTGGAAAGTAAGCTCAGTGCTGAACGAAATCGATTCTTTGATTCGGAAGACGGTTCCGTTTCCATCAGTGGTGAACTTGTGGATGAGATTGCTGAACTGAATGTCCTTCGTTCGGTTGATGAAATACTTAGTCGCAGCACGGTGATCGCCGAAGCCGCCAATGCTGGACAGGTTACCGTTCGGGGCGCGATTTATGACGTTAATACTGGGCAAGTGAGATTTTTAGAATGTAAGTAGGGACCACTTGGACCCTGTTCAATCATTCTTTCATGCACGTCAGTTAGCAGCGATCTTCTTGGAGGAGGTGATCGAGGCTGGCTGGCGTGTTTTTTGTTGCTTTTCCATTTTGAGGGACTTTAGAAATCTCTCTTAAAATCAGTTTCGACTCTGGTCCGCCGAGTTGTTCAAGGTTGTGATTTGAATGAATCAACCTGCTTGTATGACGTCGTAAAGGTAAACGAGATTTTGGCCAACTTCATTCGACGTCGATGTCTTGTAGCAACGTTTGCTGATCAGATCCCTTAAACTACGGATGGCGTTGTATTTCAATCTTAGGGAATATGTGATGTTGCACCGTTGTTTTCTGTTTTTTGCTTTCGCTAGCGGTATTAGTTTGATGGGCTTTGTGAAAGGTGAAGAGAATCTGGATTTCAAGCTTCAGCTTCAAAACAAGGATGCTGATTCCGGTGAGTATGTGATGGAGCATCGCGAGGAGCGATGGCTTGCGAGTCAAACCGCAATCATTGTTTGCGATGTTTGGGATTATCATCATTGTTACAACGCAGTGAAACGTCTCGAGGAATTTGCACCGCGGTTGAACCAAACCGTGGTCAAGGCGCGACAGTTGGGATGCACGGTTATCCATGCCCCTAGTGATTGTATGGATGCATATCAAACCCATCCGGCTCGGATCAGAGCGGTTGAAAATCCGGTAGCTGCTTTCCTCCCACATGCGATTCGAGAATGGTGTAGTCAGATACCCGCCGAGGAGATGGTGGTGTATCCCATCGATCAATCAGATGGTGGTGAAGATGATGATCCAGAGGATCATGAGAAATGGGCAAAACAACTCGAACGATTGGGCCGTAACCCCAAGATGCCATGGAAGGAGCAGTTGGCAACGATAGAGATTGACCCGGCTGTTGATTACATCAGCGATCGTGGCGATGAGGTCTGGAGTATTTTGGAGGCGAGAGGAATTCGAAACGTCATCCTGACCGGGGTTCACGTCAACATGTGCGTGCTGGGACGACCCTTTGGGCTTCGGCAACTCGCTCGAAATGGAAAAAATGTCGTGCTGATGCGTGACATGACCGATTCGATGTACAACCCAAAGCAATGGCCCTACGTCAGCCATCATGAGGGAACCCGCAGGATCATTTCTCACATTGAACGGCACATTTGTCCAACCGTGACGAGTGACCAGTTACTCGGCGGCGAGCCTTTTCACTGGAAGGAGAGCGGCAATCCTAAAAATGACGGAATTCATTCCTCGGAGACGAGTGAGTTTCGAGGTCGCGAAAATCCGAGGGTGAACTGGAAGCGAGTACGATTTTCTGAAGTCAATGATTCACTGCAAGATCTGCAGTTGAATGAGGGAGAGGTTGCTTGGTTTCGTCGCGTGATCAAGTTAGGTGAAGTCGCTGAAAGATCCGTTCCTAGGCTAAGGCTTTTCGGTGATACCAAGGGAAGCGCCTGGTTAGATGGGGTTCCGCTTAAAAGATTATCTTCCACCGCTGAGTCGAGCATCTTTGAATTTCCGACCGAACACATTCAGCACAACGATTATTACCTGCTTGCGATCGCACGAAGCGAAATGAATGATGTGAAAACGCCGGAACTACTGATTAACGATGTTGCGACAAAATTGGAGGGTCAATGGGAATGTCGAATTGCTACTCGAGATGTTGGTTTTTTGGGACAGATTCCACTGCCTGCCAAGTTTGGCGGGTCAGCGGACATCGTCTATGAATCCCAAGATCCATGCTGGATTCCCCGTGTCATGACACGTGCTTTTGAGTTTACTAAGGGGATTGAAGGGCCGGCGTGCGATCAAAATGGAATGCTGTACGCGGTTAATTATCAAAGCGAAGGAACGATTGGTTTGGTCACGCCGAGTGGTGATGCCGATTTGTTCGTGCGTTTACCAGCGGGAAGTGTTGGCAATGGGATTCGGTTTGAGCGGTCAGGAGAGATGTTGGTTGCTGATTACACCAAGCACCAAGTGTTGCGAGTCGACCCGACCAGTCGCAGAGTGACGATTCATGCACAAGATAAGCGAATGCATCAGCCGAATGACCTCGCTCTGTCAAACGATGGCCAGACGTTGTATGCCAGCGATCCTGACTGGGAAAACGGTGAAGGATCGATCTGGAGAATCGATCCCAATGGAGCATGTGAGTGTCTTGCCAGCGGTTTAGGAACAACCAATGGAATTGAAATAAGTCCCGATGGAAAAACTCTGTATGTGAATGAGACCAATCAACGAAAAATATGGTCTTATCCCATTGAGGAAGATGGAAGACTCGGTAGTCGGAAGTGCCTTTGCTCGTTTGCCGATCATGGATTAGATGGGATGAGATGTGATGTCGATGGCAACCTTTATGTTACCCGCTACGGAAAAGGAACCGTTGTGAAGGTCAGTCCTGCAGGCAAGATTTTGAAGGAGATACCGACGCTTGGTCGTCGTCCTTCGAATCTGTGTTTCGGTGGATCCGATCGATGTACTCTGTACGTCACAGAGGTTGAGTATCAACGAATTGTGGCGATCCGAGTTGATCGCCCGGGTCGCGAGTAAACGAGTAGATTCCGGGTTCTACAATGATGTTGAGTCTGCCGGTTCGATAAAGTCGTGCCACTGAAAAGAGTCCGGTAGATCCTTTGTTTTCGAAAATTCGAGGTGTAGGATTCTGCGGTGCATTTGAGTTTCAGGTGCTGAGGAACCACTGCTGTGAGTAAGGAGTGGTCTCATCGCCAGCACCGACCCGCGATTCGCTTGAATGATCTCTGCCCCAGAAATACCAATTCCTTCGCTCTTGCTGCTGTGATGCGAACCGGGAATCACTTTGAGGGGGCCGTTCTCTAAGGTCACCTCATCTAGATGCACTCGAAGTGTCAGCATCTCGTTTAAAATTCCGTCCGATGCAATCATGTGAGGAGTGCCCGCTTTGATCGTCGGACGTGTGAGTTGTTTGGATTCCCCTTGGTTTGATTTCACGGCAATTGCAGTATCCTTATGCCAGGGCAGTGCCCATGTCTGGTTAGGCGGTTTGTCAAAATAAAGCACTCTGACTAAACCAAATACGGTACCCAGATGTTTGTTCAGAAACTTTCGGATAAATCCCTTCTGCCAAAATGTCTTGACGATCGGCACATGATGAATCAGGTTTCTGGCTGCGTAGACATTTCCCATTCGACTGCTTGCTAATTTCCCTTGGTTCTCGTTTTGAAATGAGTCATCGCAATCCGAGATGATTCGATCGACCAGTGTTTGGTCAAGTGATTCGTCGAGAAGGCAATATCCTGAGTCTCTCAACTGGTTTGATAATAGCGCACAATTTGAAGAAGGCATTTTTGCAATAGAAATCCGTGGCAACAGTGATGGTATTGCTCGTGCGAGCGTCGTCTGAAAAGTCGGGATGATTTGTGCAAACGCCTGCTGTTTTCAGATCGCGTTTAACATTTGTTCAAACCGCTCTCTCTGTTCGATCAGTGCTTGGATTTTATCCGCCGGATTCGTTCTGGCTTCGAGAAGTATCCAGCCGTCGTATTGGATATCTGCAAAGAGCTTGAAAAGTTTATCGTAAGGATAGTTGCCTTGGTTAAGTTCTCGGATGTGAACGGTGGATCCGAAGCGGTCTTTGACCATCGCGAAGTTTTGTTCTAGCCCTTGACCGGTCAAATCAATATCGTTCGAGTTCCAGCAAATGGTCGCATTTGGGTGGTCAGCGATTTGAAAAATCTCTCGCATTACCGGTAATTCGCTCGTCTCTTTTCCGTGTACCTCGACACGTATCTGTTGTCCGTAGCCTTCGCCGTACTCGGCCACTTCATTAAGTGATTTTCCAATTTGCTCAATCGTTTTTTGTTTGCTGACACCCGATGGAATGCCATTGGGTTTCACTTTCACGCCGGTTCCGCCACAGTCGTGCATTAACTCGATATAACGTTTTGTTAATTCAATGTTTTGACGTAGCTTTGTCGGATCATTTTCATGGTACTGGGCATTTGATCCATAGCCCACCAATTCGACGGGGCTGTCTGCAAATCGCTTTTTCACTTCATTTCGAGCACTTGCTGTAAGGATTGGCTCAACGCCATGAGCGTGTTCGGTTCGTAATTCCACTCCATGAATCCCCGAAGCCTCACATGTTTCAATGAGGTCTGCAAGCTTCATGTCCTTTCCCCATAGATACGTGACCAAGCCGAATTGCATGTGCAAGGAGTTTCGTTTTGCTTGGGCTTTGACTGGATCGGCCAGTACGCTTGCTAGGCAGCCGGTGATCAATGTGTTTTTAACAAAATCACGACGGTGAAGATTTTGATTCATGGATTGATTTAGCCTTTTCGGTTTACGCAAAACGTTTTTAGTCCAAGATCCGAAATGATACTGCTTTCGGATGGCTAGTGCCCCGGTCACAAGCTTCAAATTTGGTTGAATCTCAGTTTCACTGATGGCGGCAATGATTTGGGTATGGCGCTGATGTTTTTTGCGAGTCGTTAATAATTTGGATGGCTCGGTGACCTCTCCGATTAGGGTACAGCGTTGGCGCGGTAAACTTGATAGATTGTTAATCGTCTAAAAGCTTGAGTTGACCTCTGAAATGTTACTTTTCTCTAGCAATGCGAGACTTTCCTCGCTCGGACTGCTGTGGCAGCGCGAGAGATTGATTTAGTCAAGCGATCAAGGGAAATCATCCGTTGCGTCTGATTTGGGTTGCTGGAAAAGCGGATGACTCGGTGGCTGATGAGGAAGTGCAACTGAGTCGCAAGCCTCGAACAGAAAAATGATCTTTACAACGTTGGTGTTACGGATGCGTGCATTGCTATTGGGCTGCTTTTCATTGTTTTGTTGTGCGATTCTGATGGGTCAAGAAATCGTGGCACACCGCGGTGCCTCGTTTGATGCGCCAGAAAACACTTTGTCTGCGTTTCGCCTCGCTTGGCAACAACAGGCCGATGCTGTGGAGGGGGATTTTTATCTAACTGCCGACGGTGAAATCGTCTGTATCCATGATAAAGATACGGAGCGAACAGCGCCTGGGCAGGAGGTCCGAGTCGTCTCGGAGTCAACACTCGCTGAACTGAAACGCCTTGACGTGGGTAGCTGGAAAGGTAAGCAGTTCGAAGGAGAGCGGATTCCTACGATTCAGGAAGTGCTAAAGGAGATTCCGCAGGGGAAAAAAATCCTGATCGAGATTAAATGTGGTTCCGAAATCGTTCCGAAATTAAAGCAACATTTGTCTGAATCAGGACTTCTTGATGAGCAGGTCCTCATCATCTGCTTTCAAGCAGATGTTATTCGAGCGGTCAGGGAATCAATGCCGCAATACAAGACCAATTGGTTGACCAGTTATCGCAAAAACAAGGACACGAATAACTGGGAGCCAAATTTGGAAACGGTACTGTTTCAATTGGGGCAATGTGGAGCGACGGGACTCGGAACGCAGGGCAGACGAGAGGTGGTCAATCGGGAGTTTTTTCAGCAAGTTACCAAGGCAGGCTTTGAGGCTCACGTTTGGACTGTCAACGAGCCAAAGGATGCCGAGTACTACTCATCTCTTGAGTTTGATTCAATCACAACGGATCGACCAGCGCTGATTCGCCAATCTTTGTAGGCACTAGTTTTTCCAGCAGCGAAGGATTCGGTCGCGAGTCCTTTTGCTGTGGAGTGTAAATTCGTCGAGAAAAATGTTTTTCGGAATGATGCGGCTAGTCTTCGATAATCTCAAACACCGCTTCAACTTCGACAGCAACTCCGGTCGGCAGTGCAGCAAATCCAACGGCACTACGAGCATGATAGCCATCCCCATCTTTTCCAAAGATTTGGTGGGCAAGATCTGATGCTCCGTTAATCACCAAATGTTGATCGGTGAAGTCCTGTGCAGAATAGACCATTCCGAAAAGTTTGATGACTCGCAGGTTATCCAGGGTTCCATGGGTTGCGTGGACGCTGCGCAGGATTTTTTTCATGCAGTCTTTCGCTGCCTCGTAACCCTCTTCGACGGAAAGGTCTTTACCGAGAATCCCCTTGAGATCGCTCACATGCCCCGATGTGATCAGATGGTTTCCGCTGCGGATGCAGAGGTTGAGGTATCCCTTGTCCTGCGGTTCGAGTGATACGCCGAGTTCGATTGCTTTGTCTTGTGCGCCCATGGCTGATCGTGTCCTTCTCTATGGTGTTGTAGAGTTGCTAGATTTTAACAGTGGTTATGAATTTGGTAAGGCGGTGAAGGAAGTTCTTTTTTTGCGATCTCGTCTACAGGGGCAATGATTAGAGTTATGTCGGATTGTTATTCCAAAAAAGTTGGGCCTGAATGAATGCTGCTCGTTACTATGATTCAATCGCGTTGATCATTCACCTTGTGTGCGACAAGTATCGAGATTGGCGAAACAGTGATTAGGTCTTTTTGACGATTCAGTGTGCGAGTGCCAGCCCGCTCACCGTTGACCACAATGTCCCAGTCTCCAAGCACTGGGATCTCGACTGATTGACGCCCAGTATTGAGAATGACAACGATTTCCGCCCACTCATCTTGGTTCGCTGCATCGATCAGTCTGTAAGCATAAACTTTCTCGTTTGGTTGATTGATTATCTGAAAGTGCTTATCAACTTCGGATCGCGAAGTCATTCGAAACGCTGGGTGCTTTCGCCGCAATTCAATCAGTCCCCGGTGATACTCATAGGTTGCCTTGTTTTCGTTTTTCAGAGACCACTGAATTGGATTGACATCTGGATCGTTGGAGTTGTAACTGTTTTTGACACCGTTTTTTGAGCGTAAAAACTCATCTCCTGCGTGAAGGAATGGCACTCCCTGAGAGGTTAGAACAATCCCTAATGACAGTCGGTGCATTTTAACGCGATTCGATTCCGTTTCATTGACCGCTGATAGATTGATTTTGTCCCAAAGGCAATGGTCATCATGCGAAGAAGCGTACTGAATCGATTCGTTTGGGGAATCAATTTTTATATTCGAAGCGGTGATCTGAGCTTTCAGGTTACCGATAAACGCTTCTCTACCCTGTCTCGCCACTCCTGTTTGGACCAAGCCGGGGGTGGCAGCATCCCAGACCGGGCCTTTGATTGTGTCGCGTAGACCGTCATTGAACGCCGCAATGTCGGTTCCTTGGACGTAGGCTTGGGTCATCATTTGTTCGGCGGGAAGATTTCGCTCCATGTCCCAGCCTTCGCCGTAGATGAGCGCGTTTGGATTGATTCGTTTTGCCTCGCGGTAAACTGCCAGCATGGTTTCTCGGTCTATAAGTCCCATCAGGTCAAAACGGAATCCATCAATGTGGTATTCCTCCATCCAAAAACGCACGGTGTCAAGAATGAATTTTCGAACCATCGGACGTTCAGTAGCTAAGTCGTTTCCGCAGCCACTGGCGCTGGAGTAAGTTCCGTCGTCGTTGAACCGGTAGAAGTAATGAGGCGCTATCATGTCGAAGATAGAGCCTTGATTGGTGCCGGTTGCTGCGGTGTGGTTGAAGACGATATCTAGAATCACACCAAGCTTGCGTTTGTGAAATTCCTTTACCAGTTGCTTTAGTTCCCGCTGTCGCGAAAGATCATCTGGGTTCGATGCATAGGAACCTTCTGGGGTTTGAAAGAAAGTCGTGCCGTAACCCCAGTCGTACCAAGAGTAGGAGTCCGGATTTTCTTTCTCCTGTCCAAACGGATAGTCTTGAATGGGAAGAAGGTGGACGTGGGTGATTCCCAGTTCACTTAGATGGTCGATTCCCGTGCTCAGTCCATCGAGGTTGCGTGTTCCCGATTCGTAGACGCCGGAGTATTTTCCTCTTGAAGCTTGGCTAACCCCCGAGGTGGGATGGATGCTGAAATCGCGGACGTGCAACTCGTATAAAATTGCGTCAGTGTTGCACTTTAACTGAACGAAAGAGTCTTGGTTCCAATCAGCCGGATCGGTTTGGCGTAAGTCGACAACCATACTTCGTTGACTGTTTGCGGTGCACGCTTTGGAGTAAGGATCGGCGACAAGGTAAGAAAGTAGCTCGTTTGATGCTTCATCCTCGTGAGTGATCTCATAAAGATACTCGGCCAAGTGTTGGTCACCTTGCACCACGGCGATCCAAACGCCATCGCTCGATGGTGCCATCGATACACGTTTATGGGTGTTTGCAGCGTTTGTCCCGAACAGATTAAGAGTGACCGATTCTGCCGTTGGGGCCCAGACTTTGAAAGTGGTTGCTTTGGGGGTGTAGTTTGCGCCCAAGTCATTGGCGAGATAGACCGGTTGTCGATCAAAGTCTTGCCGACGGGAAGGGAGCGTTTTTGCGGTAAGCACAGAGGAAAGACCAGCGTTTCGGTTGACCGGTGAAGGAGGTGACTGGGAATAGCAGGCTGAGATCCAAACGAGGGCAAAGGCTAAAGTCATTCGCAAAACATAGGGTGACCGAACGGTCGCACCAGCAATATGTCTGTGCTTGTTGTTCAATGGGATGTCGTGAATGCTGAGGATTTTACTTTTCAGATACCAACGGTGTTTGAAGTTGGCATCCGATGCAAGGAAGGAAACGCACTTTCCCTATTTCATCCCGAATAAGGATGAAATAGGGAGGTTGCAGTGGATTGTTTGAGGGCTATTTGGCTTCTAGAAATCCTCTAGCACCAAGCCAGCCTTCGAGCTGCATGGGCCACTGGGAAACTCGGAAATCGGAAGGACGCATTCCGTAGCCGTGTCCGCCTTTGGTGTAGACGTGAATTTCAGCTTCGACGTTGTTTTCACGAAGTCTGGCGAATAACGACGCCGATTGAGCGCCTCGCATCGCGTCGTCCCACGTAACCGCAAGAAACGTTGGTGGTGTATCAGGTGTCACTTTAACCAGCGAACCAAGTTGGCTATTTGTGCGATCGTCGTAGTTCTCACCTAGATAGGCACAGTAAATCGGGCAAATGAAGTTCGGGCGACAGCTGAGCTTGTCGGCTTCGTCCACAGGTGCGTAACACTCGGTGTCATATTGAACTCCCGACATAACGGTCAGGTGTCCTCCGGCCGAGAAGCCCAGCGTTCCAATGCGAGCTGGATCAATGTCCCATTTCTTTGCATGGTGTCGAACCAGACGGATGGACCTTTGGACATCTTGCATCGGTTCCCAGTGGATCCTCTCTGGATCACGTCTCGGGACGCGGTACTTGAGGACGAATGCGGTCACGCCGATCGAGTTGAACCACTCGGCAACCTCGACGCCCTCTTTCGGCCAAGCCAAAATGTTGTACGCGCCACCGGGGCAGATGATTACGGCACATCCTGTCGCCTTATCTTTTGGTGCGGGAAAGATGGAGAGCGTTGGCTGTTCTACGAATGCAATCCGTTCATCGGTTGTTTTTGCACGAAGTTCTTCTGCCTGTTGAATGTCAAACTTGATAGATCCCGCCGGCAGTGAATCCGGCCAGAGATTAATTTCCTCAGCGGACAAGCATGCGAAACTGGCAAGTGTCATACCAACGCAGGTTAAAAACTTGATGGTGTTGTTCATAAGTTCCTAGTGAGATTCAAGGTAAAGCGAATAGGGTGATGAAGATCAGAGGCAAAACTGCTTCCTTTCCGTTTCGAAATTGCTTGTGCAATCGTGTTGACGGAATTGATCTGTCTGGTGGCTAGATTCAGTGTCTCGTCGCTTTTGGCAGAGACATTATCGACTCACCGTAATCGAAGCTGCTCGCTGTTTTGGTCGGACAGATCTGTTTTGGGAATGGTAACCAAAGTCTTGGCAACCGGTGAATGATTCGTTGCGTCTCGAAACCTGTTAATCGTTGTCGACTAGGTTGTCTTTGATTTGCCTAATCGCGTAGGCCGTAGCGAAAGATGCACCAGATTGCCTGTACTCCGTCCTTCCAGCCAATTTTTTTTCCTTGTGCATAGGTGCGGCCCGAGTAGCTGATGCCAACTTCGAAAATACGGAAACCTCTTCTTGCGACCTTTGCGGTTATTTCCGGCTCAAACCCAAAACGATTTTGTTGTAGTGTCGGCAAAATGCTTTGCAACGCGTCACGGGTCAAAACCTTGTAGCAGGTCTCCATGTCCGTGAGGTTTAGATTGGTGAAACTATTGGAAAGCATGGTTAGAAATTTGTTGCCCAGATAGTGCCAAAAATAGAGGACGCGATGGGGGCGATCTCCAAGGAAGCGGCTGCCAAAAACAACGTCGGCTTTCCCCTCGATGATTGGCTGTAGAAGTCTCGGATATTCGGAAGGGTCGTACTCAAGGTCAGCGTCTTGGACGATCACGACATCACCGCTCGCTTTGCTGTAGCCGGTGCGCAGTGCGGCACCTTTGCCCTGATTGAAATCGTGAAAGTCACCGACAATCCTATTGTCTGCCACCGCCGCATAGCGGTTCTCGATCTGGCGAATGGTTTCTCGCGATTGATCGCTGCTACAGTCATCAACCAAGATGATTTCTTTTCGAATTGGAACCGCTACCACCTTCTCGACGATTTCCGACAAGGTTTCTTCTTCGTTGAAGACCGGAATCACCACTGAAAGTAGGAAGTCATCTGGGATTGCGAAGTACCCTAGTTGTTTACAAGCACTCTCTCCCAGTTTGTTCAGCAGAGACTGATGCCACCCCTTGGTAAATGGGCGGTCGCTTTCTGTGTGGTGCGGAGTGGCGTTCATCAGATGCGGATGCCGGTGGAGTTTGGCTGCCAGTGGTAACATCAGATCAACCGCTCGAACGCGAGATTGGGCGACGTCGAACGACTGGGTTTTCCTGGGGAGTCATAGGATACGCGGCTTCAGGCACTGCGTCAAAACTACCTACTTTAAATGTAGCTAAATAGTGAGTGTCTTCACTTTCGTCGGTGTGCTGATCGGTGGCATCTCGTGTTTTCGCACCGTTTGAATGCCGGTGTGATACCGCCCTTGGGGAGGCTATATTGATACCGCGGAGTTGGAGGTGGTTTCACGATGGTAGCGAGTGGTTACCAAGCGTCACTAACTAGATTGATTCCTCGCGTTTCACGAGACGAATCAACGGTTGGATGGTAGCGTCATCAATCGTGATCGAATGGATGAGTCATTGGCTTTCGATTTGATAGGTTATTTTGAAAATGTTGCGTTCATTCTTGCTATTGCTTTGGGTTCATGTTTTATCTGCCGTGGCTGTAATGGGACAAGCAGTTGCTGTTCAGGAGACTGGAAAAACGAGTGGCGATCAGCAATCGACGACGGAAATTGATTCCCCGCCGATTCCAGTCCTTGTTGCAAAAAAAGGATCCCCGAACATCGATGGAAAAGTCGACGAGGTGTGGTCTGGGGTTGAGGAAGTGAGGGTGGATCGACCCGTAGAAGATTTGATGTTGATCGAGAAAAGCCAAGCCGCCACCGCAACCGTTAAATTACTTTGGGACGAAACCCATTTGTACGCACTGTGGGTAGTGAGGGATACGAAGCTTTCTCTGGACCACAACGATGATTGGCAGCAAGATTCCGTGGAGTTATTTTTGGATCGCAACTTAAAACGCACCGTGTTTTATCAATACGATGATGCTCAGTACCGAGTGAACTATGAGGGAAAGGTGTCAGGCCAGGGGGAAGGTTATGTCTTCGATGATATTCAGGGTGCAGCAGCGAAAACCGACTCTGGCTACGTTGTTGAAATGTCGATCTTAATACCGGGCAAAGTGATGGAACCCGGTTACAAGATGGGAATTGAACTACAGGTCAACGATCATCGGGGTGGTCAGGGGCGAGAGGCCGTCATGAAATGGAACCATGTCGAAGACGATTCTTGGGAAGACACTTCTAATTTTGGGATTGTTGAGATCAGGTAGTCTTTCTGCACGAGTTTAGATCCTAACCGAGCCTTTGCGGGGTAGGCAGAAATGCGTCGCCGGTGAGGGGGGATGCGGATACCGAGATTCGGCGAAATTGCGGTGTTTTACAATTTCAAATCGCCGTCCCTCGGCATGTCGATTGTCTCCAGGCGAATGGTCTTGGTCGGCAAGAGATTTGGGCCTGCGATAAGGCTACCTGTGTTTTTTGTGAAAACGTGCAAGAATGGGGGTAACTGAGCGTGTTGCATGGCTCGGTCGCCGATCGGTTCAAGCTGTGAAAACCGATGAAAAGCTGCTCGGCGGGGTGTCTGCTTGATGCAGTAGGTGCTTGGTTGACGCCAAAATTGTGTTGAAGGGGCTTTCGCTCGCAACGCTTTTGGTTAAGCCATTAGCCCGAGATTGAACCACCGAGAGCGGTGAACCGTCTGTCTTGCGACGTTGCGTCTTATCGCTAATGTGATTTAACGCGTTTTATTTTCGCTCGAGCCTTGCCGATAACCAATCCTTTTAAAGCTAAACGAATTACTAGTTCCGGAACCGTCATGAATCATTCCTCAAAGCAACCCGAGTACGTACTGCCTCCGATGGGTAATAACCCGTCCAGCACACATGCCGGTACGACTCCTGGAAGTTTCGCATTGCCACCCTCCTTGCATCCGGGTGCTGAGGGGGCAAGGACCTATGCGTCGCCCGACACTCCTGGAATGCCAGGCGTTTCGGTAAAGACAGCATGGGATTTCCTTCCAGATGGTTGGTCCACACAATTGCACCCGGCAGAGAATCAGCCGACCTTGGTCGAATATACACGGGGCGCGGATGAGATTAGTTTCCGACAGTCTGACGACACCGTTCGGTCGGTGAGATTTCCATCCGACTTTAAGCCAATCACCCAATTGGAATTTGCGAGGCTGGGTGTGGTTACCGCCGAGATGCAACGAGTTGCTGAACGAGAGGGGCATTTGACCGCGATTCAGGTTCGCGAAGAAGTCGCTGCGGGAAGGCTCGTTATACCTGCAAACAAAATGCATCTCGCGCACCGCCTCGATCCAATGGCGATCGGGCGTTCCACCAAGACAAAAATCAATGCGAACATGGGGGCTTCCCCTGTTTCATCTAGTACGGATGAAGAAGTCGAGAAGCTTCGCTGGGCAGAAAAGTGGGGCGCCGACACGGTGATGGATTTATCCACCGGTGGTGATCTTGATGCTTGTCGAGAAGCGATTATCCAAAACAGCAACGTGCCAATTGGAACGGTACCGATTTATTCCATGATCATCGGTAGAAAACTAGAAGATCTAACTCCGGAAATTATCCTTGATACTTTGCGTCATCAGGCAAAGCAAGGCGTCGACTATTTTACGATACACGCGGGAGTGCTTCGCGAGCATCTTGAATTTGTGCGGAAACGACTGATCGGAATTGTCAGTCGTGGAGGTTCGTTGCTTGCGAAATGGATGCTGGTTCATGGCAAGCAGAACCCGATGTACGATCATTGGGAAGCGATCTGTCAGGTGATGCGTGAGTACGATGTGACGTTTTCTATCGGCGATGGTTTGCGTCCCGGCGGCTTAGCAGATGCGACGGATCAAGCACAACTCTCTGAACTTGCAACCCTTGGTGAATTGACCGAACGCGCTTGGCGACAAGGTGTACAAGTGATGATTGAGGGACCCGGTCACGTCCCCTTCGATCAAATTGAATACAACATGAAGCTACAAAGGCAGTTGTGTCACGGTGCCCCGTTTTACGTCCTAGGACCGCTCGTCACTGATATTTTCCCAGGCTACGATCACATCACAAGTTGTATTGGCGCAACTTCTGCTGCATATCACGGAGCGAGTATGCTGTGCTACGTGACCCCGAAGGAGCATTTGGGGTTACCCAAGAAAGACGATGTGAAACAGGGTTGCGTTGCCTACAAGATCGCGGCACATGCTGCAGATGTCGCTTTGGGTATCCCGGGAACGCGGGATCGTGATGACGAACTCACAAAAGCTCGAGCGGCCTTGAACTGGGAAAAACACTTTGAGTTAAGCTTTGATCCTGATACAGCGAGAGCGTTTCATGATGAAGATCTGGATGTGGATACCGACTTTTGCGCGATGTGCGGACACGACTGGTGTAGTGTTAGGATCAGTAAAGAGATTCAGGAATTCGCTTCGGGAAAGTCAGAGGATTACCAACGGGGTAAGGCAAAGGTGACTGCAGCACTCTCGAGTGATCAGGTTGAGATTTTGGAAAAGCGAGGAGTTCTTAGTCCCGAAGAAATTCACAAGCTTGCGAGTAAGACGAAGAAGGCTGTTGGAGCGGGCGATGGAAAGGCTGCATGCCACAGCGATCATGCAGCAAGTGATCAAGCTCAGCAGATTCAGCAAGAAAGCTTGCCTGTGCTACCTAGCTAAACGGGTAGGCAAGTCAGTTTGTATTGTCAGCTAATTTCAGAGCCGTGAGGGGCGTGTCTGGACGATGTGAAATCAGAGGCGCCGCACGCCCCAGTGGTATGTCGGTTTTCCATTGTCTTTGAACAAATTTCCATCAAGGTGCTAAAACCGTCTCTTGGTTGATATTATCTCAGTGCGAATATTGGCGAGTGGAAAAGGCCATATCCAACTGGATACGACGATTATTTCATCATGAAGCTGCTCGTTACATACGAGCAGCTTTTTTCATTAAGGTGAAGTGACTGGTGAATGTACCCTCTCTTTGATCCGCCCTCGCTGCTCAGGATTACCTATCACTCGTTGTTAGGTGCGTTTGGCGAAGTAATCGAGCGTGCGAACCTGCCATCGGATAGAATTTCCGCTGAATGATCAAAGTGACCAGTTTTGGTTGGTTCATTATTTTGTAAATGCGATTCAAGGGGTTAGATGGTTTGAGCCGGTGGCCGCATCTTCTCGATCGCTTTGCGGCGATGCATGTTCTTTGCCGCCATGCGGATGATCCAATCAACAATTAAAGAACTACAAAGAGGGAGTGGAAACTGATGCGTTGGTTTGTCCGTGTGTTGCCGTTTTTGTTTGTAAGCCACTTCACGCCGCTTGGTCTATCCGCTGATGATCTCGTGTTGGACGATGCAGTTGAGCATTTTCTTGGTGACTCGCAATTTGAAGTGACACCCGTTTTTCGAGATGAGAGATTTCCTAACGTTGTAATAACCAAAAAAGGAACGATTCTCGCAACGTGGGGATCGTCCCGGATACGTGTTCGACGAAGTGAAGATGGCGGTCTGACTTGGGGACCTGAGATCACAATCGCAGAAAAGGGGATCCACGGCGGTGGAACGACGGTTGACGAACGCTCAGGTGATATTTTGGTCTTTGTCGAAGATCAGCACCCGCCGGCACCTCTGACGCTCTATCGAAGTACCGATGATGGGATGAGTTGGCGGGCGTCGGAATTCGTCTTACATCCAGACCGTGATGGGAGGATGCCCTCGATGCATATGAACGAGCACGGAGTGACGCTAGCCCATGGAACGCACGCAGGTCGATTGGTTCGCGCGACTCGTTTTTATGGAGAAGGGAATCGCCCCGAAAGTATCTGGCCAACTCACTTTACTAACTCAATCTACAGCGATGATGGTGGGAAAACATGGCAAGCGAGTGAGCCATTTCCTGAGAACGGAACCGGAGAAGCGACTTTAACTGAGTTAAGTGATGGTACCGTTTATTACAACTCACGGAGGCATTGGGCGCCGGAGGGTAAGAACCCGAGACGACGTTGGGTTGCGACTAGTCAGGATTCAGCGGAGACGTGGGGAAATGCGACGATATGTGAAACGCTGCCCGATGGTCCACAGAATACAAACTATGGATGCATGGCAGGATTAGTAAGATTGCCCATCGCGAATCATGACATTCTCGTATACAGCAATTGTGATGACGCAGCTCAGCGGAAAAATGGAACGGTCTGGGTCAGCTTTGACGGAGGCAAGCATTGGCCATTGAAGCGTTTGGTTGAGAAAGATGCGTTCGCGTACTCGTCTCTCAACGTGGGGCGATCCGGCACTGCAACTCAGGGGTGGATCTACTTGCATTACGAACATGCGGGCTCGCGAGTCGCAAGATTTAATTTAACTTGGTTGCTCCGCGGCGTCTCAACGGGAGATGGAGAGATACCCGCGTGGTTTCGTGACAAGTAAGAAGTTTAAGAGTCATGAGCATCAAGTCTATTCAGCAGTCGGTGCCAACATCAATATCGCTGCTTCACTCAAAGTTGTTTCACTGTTCGGCTTTGGTGACGTTTTGCGTTTTTGCTGTACCTGGCCAAACCAAAGCTCAGGAAGCAGATTTCTTTGAGCGAAAGATTCGTCCCCTCTTTGCTGAGCATTGTTACGAATGTCATGCTAGTGATTCAAATCCTGTGCACGCGTCACTTAAACTTGATTCACCTGCCTCAGTGATGAAAGGCGGTGATACGGGGCCCGTTGTTGTGCCGAGGGACGTTGAGTCAAGCTTGCTGGTACACACGGTGCGATACGATCAGGATCTGCAGATGCCGCCTGCGGGTCGTCTTTCTTTGCAAGAGATAAGAGATATCGAGTTTTGGATTGCTCAAGGTGCAGTGATGCCATCCGATGAGACGCCTATGCTTTCCAAGGAGGGTGAGATTGATTTCGAGCAGGCTCGAGAATTCTGGTCATTTCAGTCGCTAACCTCACCTCGTCCTCCGTCGGTTAGCAAGGCGGATTGGCCAGGTCAGAGACTTGATCAATTCGTTTTGGGAAAAATAGAAGCCGCTGGTTTAACACCGAGCCCACAAGCAGATCAGAGGACATTGCTTCGACGGACCTATCTCACTCTGACCGGCCTGCCGCCAAACGAAGAGCAGGTGAAAAGTTTTCTCGAAGACGCCCATCCACATTCGTTTCGTCGCCTAGTGGATCAACTACTCGCTTCACCGGATTATGGTCAACACTGGGCAAGGTGGTGGTTGGACCTTGCGAGATACACGGATCGTACGGCTAGCTGGTTGTCTCAAGACGGTCAGGCTTTTTTTTATCGTGACTGGGTCGCACAAGCATTGATGGATGATGTTCCTTATGACGAATTTGTTCGTCGCCAACTGGCGACCGACTTAATGCCGCATACGGCCGCAGATGATCTAGCTGCTCTCGGGTTTTTATCACTAAGTCCTACCTACTGGAAAGAATTAAAACTGCCGTGCGAAGTCATCAAAGTGATTGTCGCAGATGAGTGGGAAGAGCGAGTGGATGTGGTTTCAAGGACGTTTCTTGGTTTGACGGCCGCGTGTGCGAGATGCCACGATCATAAGTTTGATCCGATTTCGATGGAGGATTACTACGCAATGGCAGGGGTTTTTGCGAGTACTCGGGTCATAGCAAAGCCTCAGATCGAAGAGGATTTGTATGGTCCGGTTCGGGTCGCAAAAGACAAGGTAGCAGCATTGCAGGCTGCTATTAATGAATTGAAAAAACAAGCGACTGATGGGAAAGGGCAATCTGAATCGGAGCAAGTTGCTAAACGGAATGAGCTTTTGGCGGAGATCAAGAAAGTTGAGAATGAAACCGCGCATTATCATGAACCGCTTGTTAACGCATTGTCCGAAGAGTCACTTTATGTGGTGAGGGCCGGAAAGAACGCTCAGGATGGTACTCGCCTAGAATATCGGCCGGGTGCTCGTGATCTACCGTTGTTCATTCGCGGTAACCCCAACCGCCCTGCAGAGATTGTGCCGAGGAGGTTTTTGCAGGTGTTTGGGAATGTTCAGCCGTTCGCATTAGGCAGTGGGCGTTTGGAGCTCGCGAACGCGATGTTGAAAGATGCGAAGGATCTTGCAGCACGTGTTGTGGTCAATCGCGTGTGGTTGGCTTTTTTTGGGGCCGGCATTGTTGCCACGCCGAGTAACTTTGGAAGGCAGGGTAGTTTGCCAAGCCATCCCGAGTTGCTAGATGATTTAGCGGAGAGATTCGTAAAACATCAATGGTCTTTGAAGCGATTGCATCGTGAAATTGTTTTGTCTTCCACTTGGCAGCAGGCAAGCGTTGCAGACCAAAGGTTACTACAAGCAGATCCGGAAAATCAATGGTTATCTCGCATGCCCGTTCGTAAGCTTACATTTGAGCAGTGGCGGGACTCGATGTTGGTGTGCTCAGACAGTCTTCAGGCTTACATCGGTGGCGAGTCGATCGATCTGGAGGATGTTGGAAATCATCGAAGGACACTCTACGCAACGATTCACCGTCGCGACATGTCCACGACTTTAATGATGCATGATTTTCCCGATCCGACTCAGCATAGTTCGCAAAGAGTTGTTACCACCACTCCGCTTCAAGGGCTTTACGCTTTGAACGGTTCACTGCTAATTGAACAGTCGGAAAAATTGTTGAACCGATTAAAACGCTCTGAATGTAAGACTGTAGAAGAGTCAATTCGTAAAATCCATTATTGGTTGTTTTTAAGGTCTCCCTCGGATGCTGAGTTGGCGTCTTTAATCAATTATCTTTGCGCCAGCGGTGACCAGCCTAGTGATGAACGTTGGAGGCAGTGCCTTCACGTTTTACTTGCTTCCAACGAATTCCAGTTTTTGGATTGATGAAGCTTCGAGCTGTGTTTTTGTTTCGCGCGATACTATTGTCTCGCTAAAAGTGAATGATCAATGTCTATGAGTTCAAGTAATGGTTTTGATCGTCGTCGTTGGCTGCAGCATGTTGGCGGTGGAATGGGGGTATTAGCGTTGGAGCAGATGCTTGCCGACGGTCGCGAAGTACCAAAGAAAAATCAGTTGGTGAGTGAACAGGGTGGCGTTCATTTTGTTCCACGTGCGAAACGCGTCATCCATCTGTTTATGAACGGAGGTCCATTTCAAGCGGATCTCTTTGATCCCAAGCCTTCACTTGAAAAGTACGCTGGGCAGCGTCCTGCATCTGCTGATCTTCTTACCGAACGACCAACCGGTGGTTTGCTTCCCTCGCCATTCGTTTTTCGTCCCCGCGGTCAAAGTGGTCTGATGATCAGTGACCTGCTTCCCAATCTCTCAAACTTTGCAGACGATCTTTGCGTGATTCGTTCAATGCACGCCGATAATCCGAATCACGGTCCCGCATTGTTGCAGATGAATAATGGAACCATTTTGCCGACTCGTCCAAGTATGGGAGCGTGGTTCCTTTATGGGCTGGGGACTGAGAATGAAAATCTGCCGGGCTATCTTGTGTTTTGTCCAGGACGACCGGTCAGATTTTCGATCTTGTGGAATAGCGCATTCTTGCCGTCGAAGTATCAGGGAACCTATGTAAACCATTCCAAAATAAATCCTAACGACATGCTTCCCAATTTGAAAAACCAATATTGGAGCCATGAGACACAATTGCAGCAGTTGGAGTTGTTGCGAGATTTGAATCACCAATATCAGTCCACGAGAAACGAGCAATCCATTCTCGAAGCGAGATTGGAGTCAATGGAGACGGCATTTCGGATGCAGTTCGAGGCTAGGGAAGCGTTTGATTTAAATTTGGAAACAAAGTCCACGATTGAAGCTTATGGAGAAGGCCATTTTGCAAACGGTTGCCTATTGGCGAGGCGAATGGTTGAACGTGGGGTGCGATTTGTTCAGGTTTATTTTGGTAATGGCCAACCTTGGGACACGCACAGTAATCACGACAAGAGCGTTCCCAATCTGTGTAGGCAAATCGATCAGCCGATTGCGGCGCTGCTTGGTGATCTTAAGCAGCGAGGTTTGTTGGAGGATACGTTAGTTGTTTGGGGAGGAGAGTTCGGACGCACTCCGACCTCTGAAAATGGTAGTGGGCGTGATCACAATCATCATGGGTTTTCGATGTGGATGGCTGGCGGGGGTGTTCGGGGCGGTATGGCTTACGGGAAAACTGATGAATTTGGTTTTAAGGCGGTTGAAAATAAGGTTCACGTCCATGATCTACACGCCACCATCCTGCATCTGCTAGGACTCGACCATCAGCGTTTGACATTTCGACATTCTGGACGAGATTTTCGGCTTACCGATGTGTATGGCCGTGTTGTCCACGATATTATTTCATGATCTCCCGGTAGGTCACCGGTCGGCACGTGTCAATGCGTCTAGGATGCATTGCCAATGTGTTATTCGGTTGTCGTGGCAATGAGAGATGTAGAGATGATTGCTAGTAGGGTGGCCAAGGGATGACATCCGCTAGCAATCTGCCGGTACCAGTTAGTTGATGTTGTGAATCATCAAAGATTTAACGTTTAAGATTCAGTGATTGATCGTTGCAATGAAAAGATGCTAGACGGACTCTTTCGGTTCAATCAGACTCACGCAGCGCAGGGATCGTGTAATGAACAAAGAAAACAGAACGACGCTTGTGGCTTGGTTCCTTGTAATACCATGCATCGGTTTTTCGGCGGTGTTCTTTGGTTGCAGTCTGGTTGAGGCCCAAGATGCCAACAAAGGTGCGATTGCTGTCGATGTAAAAGTTGCCGATTCCAAGGAGTTTCAACCACCTAAGCCACTACTGCTTTATGACTTCAATGACGGCGAAGGAAATCACGTCTCCGAATCGGTTCAGTTAATTCCCGGAGCGGACTTGCAGATTAGTGATACGCAGGCAGTTAGCTGGTTTTCTGGTGGTTTGGAGATGAAGTCGGCCACGCAATTGGTGCTGAATGAATCTTCGTCCAAAGTGACTGCAGCAATCAAGAAGAGTCGGTCGCTTTCGGTTGAGGCTTGGATTGAGTCGAGTGATCGAAAGCAATCTGGGCCAGCTCGCATTGTGACGATCTCTTCGGATCCGAGTCACCGGAATTTTACCTTGGGCCAAGATGGAGCCAAATTAGACTTTCGCCTTCGTACGGCTAGACGCGATCAAAATGGAATGCCATCGACTTCCACCCCCAACGGCACGCTAGCTACTGGTTTAATGCATGTGATGGTGACTCGGGACAATGCTGGTCAGTTGACGATTTATCAAAATGGATCCGCAGTAACCCATTCAGATGTGCCTGGCGACTTAGGAAATTGGGATGACAGTTTTCACCTCGTGATCGGGAACGAGGCAGGCGGGGGACGACCTTGGATTGGCAAGTTGCATCGGATCGCGATCTACGATCAATGCGTCTCAGCCGAAGACACAGAAGCACTGTATCGGGCGGGCCCCGAGGGAACGAGCCAGCTCACTGCCGAGCAGGTCATGTTTGCGAGGCAGAGTCAACATTTTCGCGAGCAAGTGGCTCCGATTCTTGCGAACCATTGTCTTGAATGTCATGACGCAGCGATCCATCAAGGAGGGCTAGATCTTTCTTCGAAGTTTGCGTGGGAAAAGGGTGGTGATAGTGGATTGGTTTTTCAAGAAGGCTCTGCGGACGAAAGTCTTTTTTGGCAGAGAGTCAGTAGTGATGAGATGCCGCATGACCGGCCCGCACTAACAAGTGAAGAAAAAGAAAAACTACATCATTGGTTGGATGCAGGAGCTATTTGGCCAATCGAAAGAATTGACCCCGCAGTTTTCTTGCATCAAGTTCAGCATGGTGAAGTTTGGGTTCAGCGATTAACCGTGCCTGAGTACATTTCGACCGTGAAGGCAACTTTTGATGTTGATATCGAAAGTGCCGCGAGAAGCATCTTGCCACCCGATGTGCGAGCAGATGGTTTTAGCAACACGGCCTACAACATGGGCGTTGATTTTAAGCACATCGAAGCCTATCGCCAGCTTGCGGAACAAATTGTTCAAGAGCTTGATGTCCTGCAGTTTGCATCAAAGTTTAGCAACAGTCGTAAGCTGTCGACCGATGATACCATGCGAGAGCAAGTGGCAAAGATGGGACGCTGGGTGTTGCGTGGTGAGATTACCGAAGCAGAGCAGAATGATTACTGCGGAATCGCAACAACGGTAGCAAGTGTGGGTGGAAACTTTGAGATGGCGATCTCTTACGTACTTGAAGCGATGTTGCAGTCTCCACGTTTTATCTATCGAATTGAATACCATCAGGGTGGTGGGGCAAGCAGAGCGATTACCGAGCAGGAACTCGCGAATCGAATGAGTTACATCCTTTGGGGAGCTTCACCGGACCAAGAGTTGGTGCGTCTGGCCGATAACGGACAGTTGAGAAGTCCAGAGGTCCTCCATCAGCAAATGGATCGAATGCTTTCAGATGATCGAGCGATTCATCGATCACTGCAGTTCATCGATGACTGGTTGAATCTTGGGCGATTGACCAACTTAAGGCCTGATGCGCAGCGTTTCCCATTGTGGAATGAGCAATTGGCGAAACAGATGCGACAAGAAACCTTGGACTTTTTTGTGGAGGTGATTTGGGAGCAAGGTCGTCCCGTCTCCGATCTTTTGAACGCTCAGCTTGCCATCGTTCCACCGCAACTTGCAAGCTTCTATGGATTCGCTCCGCGGGCCGACGAAAGCCCCAGTCAATATGACCTATCCGAGGTTGCAAGCCGAGGCGGTCTGTTAACGCAAGGTAGTGTCTTGACCATCGGTGGTGATAATGCATCCATGGTTTCTCGTGGACTTTTAATTCTTCATGATCTTTTGAGGGGAGTCGTCAACGCTCCACCGCCTTGCGTCAATACGACGCCGCCAGATACTGCGGTTGGACTGACGCAGCGAGCCATTGCTGAGGCTCGGATTGCAGATGAAACGTGCGGTGTCTGCCACTCGAGATTTGAGCCGTTGGCGTTTGGTTTAGAGAGATTCAATGGTATCGGTGCTTACCTTGAATTCGATGAACACGGCAACCGTCTGCGAGACGACGGTGAGGTTCTGATACCCGGTACTTCGAAAGCTAAACCGTACTCTAATGTTGCGGAAATGATGGATCTTCTTGCTGCCTCGGAAAGAGTCCGAGAAAGTTTGACCTGGAAAATCGTTCAGTTTTCTCTTGGTCGACCCTTGAGTGCCGAAGACGCAGAGAGCGTGCTCGAGGTGCATCAACAGAGTCAGCAAGGGGGTGGTGGTTATCGTGCGATCATGCGGTCGCTTATTCAAAGTGAACTGGTGCAAAAAACCTGGACCGAGGCAGCAAAATGAGTCAAAAAATCGACCGCCGAATGGTTTTGAGGGGCGCTGGCGCTATTGCGATTGGCTTGCCTTTTCTCGAAGAAATGTGTGATACAGCAGTCGCTGCTGCCGATTCTGCGCGATTGATTCCCGAGCGAGCGTTCAATTTGTTTTTTGGACTGGGGATCCCCGCACCGTTGCAGCAAGAGGGGTTCGAGGGAGTGCTCGAGCCACTCAAGCCACTTAGAGATAAGTTGCTCATCTTGCGTGGAGTGGATCATGTTCGGGCTGACGAGAAAGGCATTAACGCTCACTATGATGGTGCTACGGCGGCATTCACTGCTGAACCGCCTGACGGTGAAGCCAAGGCAGGTGGACCGTCAATTGATCAGGTGATTCGACATGCGATTCATCCCGGCGGTTTGCCACCGGGAATGGTTCCGACTTTGGTTGCGGGGACATTTTTCCGTCGAAGTCGGGTTGGTCGTTATGTGCATAGTTACAATTTCAATGGTACGGTTGCTGGAACGATGCAAGAACGTCCTCGCGATCTATTTGAGCGAGTGTTTGGGCGAGTTAATGTTGATGAGATGGATGACCCCAAGCAACAGCGTCTTCGCCGAAGTGTTCTTGATTCGGTTCTCGAGCAGTATCGGCACATGGTCGGCGCTCGCTCTCCTTTGGGTGCCACCTCGAAGACACGCGTCAATGAACACCTCGATCGTATTCGTGAATACGAGCAACGTGCATACGGTTCACAGGCGAAAATGCCAGGGTCCCCAGATTCACCCGATCCTTCTATTCTTTTGCATGGTGGCTCGGCCGATCCAGGGGGTGAAGGAATCGATATCACACTAGACGAATTGGTGAATGAATGGCGGTTAATGGCAGATCTGTACGCGACCGCTGTCAAAATGGATCGTGCAAGGTTCGGTTCGCTAACTTTTCTTGCCGCCGGAGAGCGGATTCGATTGCAAGGTGATTATCACTACGAGGATCGAAAGGTTTTCGTTTTTGACGATGCGAAACAGCGTAACGCATCCGGCTCGAAAGGTTGTAGTCACGAGTGGTGGCATGAGTTCCGCGAAAACCAAGAGAATCAAGCCTTGCGTGCACACGCGCATTTAAAAATGCGTGAGCTTGCATATTTTTTAAACGCTTTAGATGATTCCGATGCAGTTGATGCTAACGGCAAAACGATTCTTGAGAATTCGCTGATTACCATCTCCACTGAATCTGGCGATGGCCGCCACAATGATGTGCAACGCGAATTGTCGGGAGTGTTCCACGCAATCACCGGAGCAAAGGGAAGATTCCGTACGGGCGAAATACTAGACGTCAATTCAGAGGGAATCGATATTTATAACACCGTTACCAGTGCGATCGGCGCCCAGTACAAGATGGGGCCCAAGGAACGCCCTGTTAATGTTGTCGATAGTCTACTTGTCTAGTGGAGGCGATCCAACGTAACGCGATTCACTGATCAGAGTGTATGCAACTGTGTCATTGAACCAGTGCTTCATTGATTCTGTGAACAGTGCGAGGTTCGTTAAGATTACTGATTAACCTGCGCGCGTTTGCTGCCGATTTTTGACTTCTTGATTGCGTGTTTAATCAATCCGAAAAGTCCCCATCCTGTGACCATTCCGAGCACATACGATCCCATGATCACCGCAACTTTTGGGATTTGCACTGAAGCGGTCAAGAAGTTGACAGAAATGGTTTCTCGGTTTTGAATCGCAAAAGTGGTAATTGCGGCAAAAGCAATCACCGTAAAACTTAGATAGATTTTGCTCATTACTGGTCACTTTTCAACTTGGTTAGCCAGTGCGTTTTACTTTCGATAGTCCGCAGTTTTGCGGAGCAGAGACGCTCGATTTGTATATCAGCTGACGGCTAAAGGTATCGACTTCTTTCTTGACTTGCAAACTCAATGAATCGCAGAGGATAGATCCGAAAAATTTCTGCATCACGGTCAGCATTGTAGATGATTGGTTCGTAATCCTTTTTGAATTTTTAGCGAACAGTTTGATTAAGCTCAGGACATTATTTCGCGAGAATTATTCGAGTGTTTTTCGCGAAGAATAAGATTCTGTCTGTAGATTGAGCGCCCGTTGCCGAGATGAGTTCGCTTGCCGGAATCTGTCTTGAGGATTTCGTTATACTGCGAATCCCATGACGCTTTTGTTTCTCTGTTTGCGAGTCTTGCAATGAATTGGAATCCTGTTCGCTCTTCACACTCTCAACGATTGATAGCCTGTTTTGCGGTGTTTTTTTTGTTGATTGCTGGTCGCGATTCAATCATGCAGGCAGCAGAAGTGTTTGAAATTCTTGGCGATCAAGGTAGTCCCATTGCAGGGAAGGAAACGGATTGGATTGATGGTGACTTCGTTCTTAAAAACGATCACTTGATCGCAGTGATTGCCCAGCCCGGGACAACACGAGATGCCAACATGACGGTGCGAGGTGTGGGCGCGTGCTTGATTGATTTGACTCGGACCGAAGAGTTGTCTGATCAGTTGAGTTGCTATTACCCAGGGGCAGGACGATACCAATTCCATGACGCTAGCCGGATTCAGTATGGTAGCTCCGAAAACGGCGAGGTGTTTTGGAAGTGTCAGTCTTCTGGGTCCGTGGCCAATGATGGAAGCGTTGCAGAGGTTGAGTACCGATTAGGTAATGGTGACCGTTGCGTTCGGGTGAGCTTCACCATTCGGAATTCTGATCAGGAAAAAGTAAAGCCGATCGATGGTGTTCGCGCCGATCGAACTTTTGTGTTCAAGTCAGTGGATTCGTTAGGCGTAGCTTATTGTGAGGATTTGAATTTTCGACAAACCTACGGGTTTAGAAATCGAGTTTCCCAAAAACCAGCCGGCTGGAGTAACGATCGCATGCGGCAGTTGCGTTACGGCGCAGAGGCGATCGAGCACGTCGATGATGCAATCCGATGGGAAACGGATGTTTTCCCCGCTGCAAGTTCGGTCGACTTGTGGGGTATGCTAAACGGAGGTCAGCCACAAAGAATCACCATTCAAGGTGCAGTGGGTGACCAACCGCGTATTCGGCTCAGCCTAATTGATTCTCCGGCCGCTGCGGCTCTTGGGGAGGCAACTTGGATGGTAGCAGAAAATGGCGTTTGTTCGGTGCATTTGCCGTCTGGGAAACACCGACTGAAAATTGAAGCGATTGGGCATGAGACCAAAGAGGTGGCCCTGGAGGTTGCATCGAAACCGGGCCAACATAACTTTCAGATCGGTCCGGCGACTAGCGTTAAGCTAACCGTTAAGGATACGGATGGAACAGGCATCCCCTGCAAGGTGACGTTCTTTGGGAAGAGCCAGGCCGACGGGAGCAAGACACCTGATCCCGTTTTTGGAATCGATAGCCAAAGCGGTTCGGTTGGCAACTGCGTGTATAGTGCAGATGGAACCGTGCTGCGATCGATTCCTCCGGGTAGCTACGATGTGCTTGTCAGTCGTGGTCCCGAATACGATGTTGAATCCCGGGAGTTGAATCTCAAGGTTGGCGAGCAAATAGAGCTTCAGGTTGCATTGCGTCGAGTCGTTGATACCACTGGGTGGGTGAGTGCTGAATTACACAGTCATAGTAGTCCATCAGGCGATAATACGTCTGACCAATTGGGACGAGTTGAGAACCTGCTGTGTGAACATCTTGAATTTGCTCCTTGCACGGAACACCAACGAATCGAATCTTACGATGACCAATTAGAGATTCTTGGAGCTACTCATTTAATGGCAACCTGCAGTGGGATGGAGCTTACCGGATCATTACTCCCTATTAATCACCAAAATGCATTTCCATTGAAGTGGTCTCCCCGGAAGCAGGATGGCGGTGGCCCCCGGACTGACAATCAGGATCCAGTGAATCAGATTGCTCGTTTAGCAATGTGGGATGATGGTGCGTCAAAAGTCGTGCAAAGCAACCATCCCAATATGAGGCAAATGCTTCAGGATCGTAATCTTGACGGCGAGCCGGATGGCGGGTTCGCAAAGATGCTGGACTTTATGGATGTCATCGAAGTGCATCCACCGGAGTTGATTTTTCTTGATGAGAAACAAACTGGCGAGTTAAAGAATCCTGATTCGAATCGAATGTTGCCCTGGATGAAATTGATTGCCCAAGGCAGGAGGATACCAGGGGTGGTCAACACGGATGCGCATTACAATTTTCACGGCAGTGGGTCGCTTCGGAATTGGATTCGATGTAGCACCGATAATCCAGCGGAGATTGCAACGAGTGAGATGACCCAACGTTTGGAGACGGGGCAAGTGGTGATGTCGACAGGACCGTTCATGTCTGTGTCTCTTGATCACGCACGTCTTGAAAAGGCAGCGCAAATTGGTGACTCGGTGCAACTGCCAAAAACGGGGGCAACATTAAATATCAAAGTTCAATGCGCGAATTGGCTCGATGTTAATCGTGTCGAAGTCTTTGTTAACGGTCAGATGCGGCCAGAGCTTTCGAGAACACGGGCAACCCATCCAAGTGATTTTGATCAAGGCGTTGTTAAGTTTGAGCAATCGTTGCCTTTGGATTTTAAAGAAGATTCCTTCGTGATCGTTGCAGCAATCGGTGAACGGTTGCAGTTAGGTCGTGTTATGGGAGACAAAGAAGGAAAACGCCAACCCGTTGTCGTCAGTAATCCAATCTTTGTTTCCATTCAAGATTGATCTGTTTCGGTTTACCCGTGACGGATCGAAATCGCGACATTAGTGTGAGGCTTGTTTTCTGGCATCCGAGTATTAACAGTTGCGGTTTAACCGGATGATTGGGATAACAGTTCTCGGTTTTTGCGATTTGCGTTAGCGGTTCTTGGTATTGCTGCGTACCATCCTGTGGTGCCTGTTTTTAACTTGCTTTTTTGAATGAACGACGATGAGATTTTTATTGCTTTTTTGCTCAATTTTTTCGATCGCCTTGAATGGTGATTCCGTGTTGGCCGCCGATTCGGGACCACAGGGTGCACATCTTTTCATCTTGTCAGGGCAATCCAATATGCAGGGGCATCGACCAGAGGAAGCGTTCATTCCCGCTGTTGAGGCTGTCTTTGGAAAGCAAAATGTGATCGTCGTGCAAGATGCATTGGGCGGTCAACCAATCCAACGCTGGTACAAGAACTGGAAGTCGCCCCAAGGGGAGACTCCGAACTCTACTGGCGATCTTTATGAACGACTAATGGATAAGGTGAACGCTGCGATCAAAGAAAAGGAATTGGCGTCGGTGACATTTATCTGGATGCAGGGCGAACGTGATGCAAAAATGAAGTGGGCCTCGGTGTACGAAGAAAGCCTGAGAGGGCTTTACCAGCAGGTTTGTGACGATCTTGGTCGATCAGATATCGGGTTGGTGATCGGTCGACTTAGTGACTTTGATCTTAAAAACACCAAGTATCCGGAGTGGACTAATTTGCGAGAAATACAAGTGAAAGTTGCCGATTCGAGTCCTCTTTTTCGCTGGGTCAATACCGATGATTTGAACGATGGTGTGAATCGCGCGGGGCGAACAATCAAGGACGATCTGCACTATTCTGCTGAGGGTTACAAGGTGCTTGGTCAGCGGTTTGCCAAGGAGGCAGTCGAACTGGTGAGTCGTGATCAATAAGTCCGAGGTGAATGCATTCTCACAGGTCACTGATCGTGCGTGGCATCGGCATCAGGTTTGGTTGATCGACTGTTAAAAATCAATCGCAGCAGTGCACCGTCTTTTCGGGTAAATGCAGTGTCTATCACGCGTTTCTTTCGATTCCCAAAGCAGATGATTCAAGAATCAGCTGAAGCGAAAAAATTGTCGATTGTCGTTAGTTCATGGGGTAGGAGAATTTAGATGCGTCGCGGTTTTCTCGGTTCTCTTTGTATTCTCTGCTTTACCTCTTGTGTTTTTGCACAAGGTGAAATTGCGATCCGTGCAGAGGATCCCGAAGTGCAGATGAAGAATGTGCGAAGAGTGTTTCATAATGGTGAACACAACGCATTTACCGATTTGGCTTTTTTCAAGGATAAGTACTATCTGGCGTTTCGTAGCTGTCCCGATGGTCATATGGTTCATCCATCAGCATCGATTATTGTGCTGTCTAGTGCGGATGCTGAGAGTTGGGAAAAAGTGAATCAGTTTTCTGTACCACTGCGTGATACTCGCGATCCGCATTTTCTTGTCTTTCAAGAAAAGCTATTCATCTACACGGGAACGTGGTACAGCGGAGAATCAACGATTGCGATCAAGGATTATGACCTCAATTTGCATCTTGGTTATGCGGTGTGCACCAACGATGGCGTCAATTGGGATGGTCCAGTGATGCTTGAAGGAACGTTTGGGCATTACATCTGGCGAGCGAATCAATTTGGCGGCAAGGCATACCTATGCGGACGTCGTAAACACCAATTCGATGTGCGTCCGCGTGGCGAAGGACCAGATGTTGAGTCCGCGATGCTTGAAAGTGACGATGGGCTGACTTGGCGGACTGCCGGTTTGTTCCAAGAAGAAAGTGGAGATGAAACCGCGTTTCAGTTTCTGCCAAACGGCGATGTGATCGGTATTGGCAGGCGTGGGCGATCGCCAGCGCAGATGGTGCGTTCCTCGCCCCCTTATCAAGATTGGAAGAGAGACGACCTTGATCGATACATTGGTGGCCCAATGCTCACCCAATGGGGAGATCGCTGGGTAGTCGGCGGAAGGCGTAACACTGAATCTGGGCCACGTACTTCACTGTGTTGGCTGAGCGGTACTGATCTGCGAGAATTCGTCCAGTTGCCAAGCGGCGGAGATAATTCCTATCCTGGTTTCATCGACTTGGGAGACGGTCACGCCCTAGTTTCCTGGTATTCCAGTCACGAGCGTGATGCAGCAGGGAAGTTGATCACAGCAATCTATTTAGCCGATCTTGAAATTCGTGTTGATTGATTTTGGTTGAATCCAAATAGATATCCACGGAATTTATCTTCCGTTCGCTGGCGCAAGTGTGTTGCAACGCAAACATTCTTAGCCACACTTGGTCATTTTGGTGAAATGGTCCGGTTAAAGAGGATCACCAAATTTTTGGTTTGTCTAGCTGCAGCAATGATATCGACTTGGCCATCCTGATCGAGATCGCCAATTTTAATATCTTCGACAGCGATTTCATCACCAGATAGTTGGTTTTCTCGCCAGTGATTGCCGTTCGGATCAAGAGGAGTGAAAAGTTTAATTCCTGGCACGCCGGGATCATTCATTGCACGCCAACCGACAACGATTTGATCGTATCCCACGCCTAAGAAGTCTGCACAAGCTAGTGCGTGCCCATCCTTGAGCGACTCACTCAAAATTTTGCACAATTCCCACGTTTGAGCGTTAGATTCGGGCTCACGATAGGCTGCGGCAACGGATCCGTGCATCGGTTGAATTGCAACAATGAAGCGTTTTCCATCAGGTAGTTTTCCATCCCTAATTTCTCCTGCAAACTCCGAAGTCAGTTGAGTGGATTTCCATTTTGATGGACCGCCTTCACCACGCGTACGATCAAAGTGCCAAACGCCTTCTTTGGCAGCAACGATGAGTTCTTCCTCGGGGTCATCGTCCCAGTTCACAGGGTGAAAATTATGTGAAAGGTGAAGGAAATCGCAAATCACTTCATGAGTCCAATCGGATCGGGGATCTTTCGGTGGCAAGTATTCGAGCAGTTTGAGTCCCGCCCCGTCGCCATCAACGCTTCCCTTTCCTCGAAGCGGTTTGACGGCCAGTCGTTTCGATCCGTCGGGGCCAGAGATCCAATGCATTCGATGCGTGCTTGGCTCGTTGTAAAGCTTAACTGGACTCCATGGTTGAGATCGATCAGAGGGCGCGATCAGATAATGAACCGCACCGTCTTTTACACTTTCTCGATAGTTCCACTGGCCTCCCACAGCGATTTCACAACGACCGTCACCGTCGATGTCCGTTGCAGCAATGCAAACGTTGTCTCGTTCTGTTAGGTCCTTTGCGATGACGTGCTTTTGCCAAGTAGGGTTTTCATACCACTGAACCGTGCTTTTATCCGCCAAGATGATATCGGGTTTTTTGTCCCCATTGACGTCTTCTATTTGCAGTCCATAGCCGATTTCGATTTCATCGATGGTCACTTTTTCCCAGCGGTCTTGCGGCACTTGCGATTGGCCGAAGGCATTGGGGGTGGTGGCGATCCAAACCGTGGAACACAACAGGACAGCCGTCAACATTAAGGTAGCTTCCGCCAACATTCTGCATCGAGTAGAGAGGGGGATTGTCATCGTGTTGCGTCTGTCGTGCTGATTAAGTGGAAATGAACGAAGAAATAAAAGTTGAATCGCAAAGTTCGACGAGAGCAGCGTTGTGTTATCTTTTGACGCAGCCATCTGCATTGGGGTTTTCGCCTTGGCAGAATCGCTCGTCACGACTCGGCGTCTTTTGCCGAGTCTTCGTTGCGAGTCGGAGATAAAATCTTTCCAAGGTATTTATTCTTGAAGCAGACTTTTCAAGCTTGATTCAATGGAATCAGCCCAAATTTGATAGCCCTGTTCGCTAAGGTGCAAAAGGTCAGGCATGATATCTTTTGAAAGGGTCTGGTCGTCGTTTAAAAAATTTTGTCCGATGTCTAGATAATGCACATTGGAATCACTGGCCAACTTGGAAACAATTTCATTGCTCTTTTCATTGACGATTCGTCGAGCGTCATCTTTGTTGGCTCCTCTGGGAAAGGTTCCAAGCAGCAGGATTTGAGTTTGCGGCGTTTTGTCGCGCAGGATCTTCACAATTTCAGTGACGCCTTCGGCGATTTGTTCCGGTGTGTTTGATCCAGAATTGTTCGTGCCAATCATGATGACAGCTGCTTTGGGTGTGATGCCTTTGATGTTTCCATTTTGCAGACGCCAAATAACGTGCTGAGTGCGGTCGCCTCCGATGCCTAGGTTCACCGCATTTCGATCCCCGTAGTGTTTCGCCCAAATCTGTTTTCCTCGACCCTCCCATCCTTGCGTGATCGAATCACCGATGAAAACGAGATCGACGTTCCCTTGAGCTACACGCTCATTCATCGAATCGTGCCGCTTCATCCAGCCTCCGTCTCGCGGGACAGGCTGAATAGCGTCGTGGCTTTTTGGCGTCTCCTGTCCTTTTGCGTTGCCAGAGATGCTGGCAAGCGAAAATGCAATCAAGCA
>Ga0181563_10000270_pt1 | contig 47311 bp, 30 predicted proteins | sample 011ome_25_FD_133759 | JGI IMG/M metagenome (GOLD analysis project Ga0181563, IMG submission 133759) | Coastal salt marsh microbial communities from the Groves Creek Marsh, Skidaway Island, Georgia - 011512CT metaG (megahit assembly) | ecosystem: Environmental > Aquatic > Marine > Intertidal...
ATACGCTAATCCGAGAGCCTACGGGCGTGCGGAGAAACGTGAGCAACTTACGCGAGGCTATTTGGATGGATTTTTTTTTCTTTCTTCTTTCCAACGAAACTGACGAAGACGACACTGTTGTTGATTTTGTTTCTTTCGTTGCAGCGGCCGATTGGAGTTCAAATCGAAGCCCAAAGCGTCACCGGTAAGAAGTTCAAGATGACGCTCGAAGGCTTTGAAGCGCGCGTGTTCCAACACGAATACGACCACCTAGACGGCGTTTTGTACCACGATAGAATGACACCGGAAGTGCGCGCTGAAGTACAGAGTTACCTCGATTCCTACGTCGAGGCGTACGAAGGCGACGATAAAGCGCTTTGATTTCGTCGCGTCATCGATCGTTCATTCTTTGTCATTGCAACATACGAAACATTTAGCAAAACAATGACTACTCCATGCGTTTCGCCTAAATCACGCGCGTCGCCCTGTCGTCATCGTTGTCCCGTACTCGCTCGCGTTCGCGTGACCACGAGGGTTTGGCACGATCGCGCCTCGGCGCAAGCTTCACACCGTGACGCCGACATCGCGTAGACGTAGATCGTAGGACGAGAAGAAACACGCACAACTCGCCATGTTGCGTCGTTCGAGCGCGGCCGTGGCGCGTCAAACAGTGCGTGGGGCGACGCAGACGACGACTTCGTCAGCAGCTGTTACAATCTCATCGATCGCGTGCGCGGTGCCGGTGAGCACCGCCATGGCGCGCGCTCACGCCTCGAGGCTCGCGTCTTCATTGACAACCTCCTCCTCGTCGTCTTCGTCCGCGCCGGCAACGCGCGGGTTCGCGTCTTCAGCGGCGAACGGGGCTCAAGCCGTCGTCGTCGACGTCGACGACGAGGACATCGCGCGCACGTTACCCGAGTTCCACGCGTGCGCCGGATTAAAAGCGGAGTTTGATTTTGTTCGTAATGAAACGATAGTGAGAGAAGAACCAAAGCCGCCGCGAGGGGCGACGCCATCGAGTGGAGATGCGGCGGTGAAAAGCAAAGTGAAAGACGCTTCCGCGGCGCCAAAAAAACGTTTACTCGTGCGCGGCATCGACAGTGCGCTCGAAGAGGCGATGTCGTCGAACACGACGCGCAGAATTGACGTACGTGGGTCGCGCGGCACCGGTAAGAGCGTGGCGTTGGCGCGGGCGGTGATGAGCGCGCGCGCTCGAGGCGCAGTGGTCGCGTACGTCCCGGATGGACTCGAGCTCACGCGTTTGAGTTATTTTAGTAAGAGCGCGAACGACGCAGGGATGTGGGATACCCCGGATTGTGCCATGCGCTTTTTAAAGCACGTCGCGAATAGCGTGAACGAAAGTGCTTTATCGGCGATTGACGTTCCAGAGATTTCCATGAAGGAGCTTGAGGCAGCGACGACGAAGAAGAAGGCGACCAAGAAAACAAAAGGCAAGGATAGTGAAAGTGATGCGGGCGCGGCCAGTAACGCTTCGAGTAAGGTGGATTTATTCAAATACGCCACGATTGCGTCCACGGAGCCGACATTGGCGATTGATTGTGCGATACACGTGATTCAAGCGCTGACAACGCTTGCCAAGACGAGCGACACCAAAGTCTTCTTCGTCATCGATCAATACAATGCTCTGTATGGACCGTCGGACATGTTCGAAGTCACCGGCCCGCGATCGAAGAAGAATATTCCGGCTCAAAATTTGCGTTTTGTGCGCGCGTTGACGCAAGCTATAGAATCTTCAACGTCGCCAGATGCCAAGCACGTCTCAGTCACCGCAGCGTGCGAAACCATTGGAGTGTCTAACGCCAATACCGCCAAGTCGCGCCCAGACGCCTCGAATTCCGTCGTGACCGTCGTAGATTGTCCAAAGTACTCAATCGATGAAGTTGACGCGATTTTGCGCGAATACAAGCGTGTGGGCTTACTCTACAAGAACATCGACGAGAAAACTGTCGAAGGTATGAAGGCGCTCACAAATGGAAATCCGCGCGAGTTGCAAACCGTCGCATTGACGACGTTGCGTTGAGCCTATATCGTGATATAATTCATTAATACAAAACCTCAGTTGGTACCGCATACGCACACTGCTCCTCACATCATATAACTACAGTCGTCCCAAAGCGTCCCGAGACCTGCGAGCAGTCCGCACACCATGGCGTTGAGTGATCGCGTGACGCTTTGGATTTTAGGGTTCTGCGCATCTGGGACGCTCGTCACACTCACGCTCGCACAAAGCGTGCGCGGAGAACGGGTCCAGCGCGTAAACGCGCTGAACAAAAAGGTTGAATAAGTTTGAAAAGCTCTCGAGTGAGCTTCGCGCTCCGAGATGGATATGCGCGACGTAGGCGATGAGCGCGACGACGTCGACGCGCTCGCCGCCGTCGATGCGCTAATTTCGAACGCTCTGCACGCACTTGGGTCATCTGCGCTCGTGGGCGACGCTGAAACGCGCGAAAGCGCGCGTCGAGTGGGCACGATACGAGGCAGTACGGCGACGTTGGCCAACTGCGCCGTCGGGGCGGGCGTGCTCGCCACCCCGTTCGCGGTTTCGAAATTCGGTACGGTTGGTGGTAGTGCGTTGATCACCTTTACTGCGCTCCTGGCAGCGCTGACGTTGGTTATACTCGTCGATGCGTCGTCAGCGTTGAAATCGACGTCGTATCAAGGCGTGGTGCGGGATGCCTTTGGTCCCAACGCGTCTCGGGGCGTCGCTGCCACGCTCGTGGTGTATCTCTTCGGCTCGTGCGTGGCGTACTTGATTATCATTGGTGATTCCTACGTGCGCGTGATTGATGCCATTGGGTGTGATAACAGTCAGGACGGTTCACGTCCATGGTGGGCGACGCGACAATGCGCCATAGCTGTGGCGGCGATTTTCTTCGTAGCTCCGCTAAGTTTAATGCGCGAGATGCGTCGATTGGCACCCGCGAGTGCGGTGGCGTTGGTTTCTCTGGCGTATACCGCCACGGCGATCGTGTTCAAGGCAATGGAGAAGAGCGACGTCGATGGATCGGCTCGCGCGAAGGCGTGGTCGATATCGTCGGATTCAATTCTCGCAGTACCCATCGTCGTGTTTGCGTTTCAATGTCACATTCAAGTCGTGGCGATTTACGCCGAACTATCTAATGGGGCTAAAGATAGCAATCTGGCAGATGTAGCTGAATTAGATGACGTCGCGTCATCGCTTGAGGATGAGAAACGCACCGAACGATGTCGGTTGCGTCGAATGTACGTCGTCATCGCCCTCGCCGTGGGCGCATGCTTTATCGGCTACCTCTGCGTTGGCGAGTTCGCATACATCGCACACCCTGACGTGACATCGAACGTATTGGATAGTTACGACAAGCGCGACAAAGTGATGATGATGGCGACGATATTCATGGCATGTAGCGCTGTGGCGTCGTTTCCCGTCAATCATCACGCCGCACGCGCGGCGTTGGATGACTTACTGGCCGACGCTTTTGGTTGGGCGCATTGTGCACCCGGGCACGCGCCTGTCATGAGACACGCCTCGCAAACACTCGCATTTGTCGCGCTCACCTCAGTCGTGGCATTTATTGTCACTGATTTGGGCAAGGTGTTTGAGCTCATCGGAGCGACGTGTGGAAGTTTAGTCATGTTTGTCATCCCCGCCGGATTATTGGTGCATCCCAAGCTGCGGCGCCGTGGGAAGACATCGCCACGCGCGAGTGCACTCAATGACGACTTGCGGGACTTAGACGACGTCACGCGAGATTTGCTCAGTTCCGCCATGGGGCTGTTGGGCGATGAACTGAGCGGCGACGAAGAGGACGTCAATGACACAGTAAATGACGCCGGATCTACGGCTATTGGCATCGGCTCGGCTCTAGGTGCGACGGCACTGCTACTCATCGCCGTGTTCGTCGCCACGAGTAACGTGTACGTGCTCTTCTTTCGTCATGTGCGCGAATAAATCAGCTGGCATCTTTCTTTTGTAACAACACATCATTGAAAACAACAAACGTGGTGAGCAATGCGATAACTTTGAAACCTTTTGGTTTTTATTTATGATTCAAATATTTTAGACCCCAAATCATTGACGAGCGCGCTTTGCGGACGGTTGCGCCGCTCCAACCGCGTCGTCGTCATCCTCTTTGGACACCATCACCGCCGCCGCGTGTTGGCCGCCAAAGGATAAATCACTAAAGCACAAACCACCCATGGGCTTGGTGTACTGCATCTTTACAGGTTCGTGCGCGTCTTCTTCGCGATTACCCAAACCAAGTTGAGCGGTGTATTGTGAGCCCCATACATAGACCTCGCCGTCGTCTAAGACTGCGCCGCCGTTGACACCGCCGGCGACAACCTTTGCCGCGCGTCCAGGCAGTGCTTGTACCTTGGTTGGTTCCTCAAGCATTCCATCAGTCGCAGCAGGGACGCCGCTTACGCCGCATCGTCCATCAGTCCAGCGACCGATGGCGATGACGTCGCCGTCAGCGGTGCGGAACAAAGAATGATGCGTCCCGGCGTCGCCGTCGACAATTTTCTTCCCGCTCAAACTTTCGACGAGCTGAGGATAATACGTCACCTGTTCATCGCCGCGCAAGTCTGGATTCGGATCAAATAACCCAAGTTGGTGGCAGTTTGACAATCCCCAGCCATAAACGTCCGAGTGTGATCCGTCAGCGGTGGCACAAATCGCCAACGAATGAAAATCGCCCGCAACGATGGCGGTTATCGCCGGTTCTCCGCCAAAAGCGCTTCCGAGCGCACCGCCACCGTGCTTAGGAAACGTCACTCGCCCGGGCGTCAACAAGCGCTTCTTCAACGCATCACTCGCGCGTTCGTTCTCCTCGGATTCATCCTTGTCGAATCGCCCGAGTCTGCCCTTCTCGCTACATCCCCACGTATACACGCCACCCGCGACGGTGAGCGCCAACACGTGGTCCACGCCGCTCACAATCGTCTTCACGCGCTCATCTCGCGCGCTTGGAGAATAAATCTTAAACGGAAACATTGTCTTCTCGCAATCGAGCGTGTTCGGGTTGAACGCCCACGCCCCATTCGTCGTACGAAACGATCCCCACGCCCATACGGCGCCGGCGTCCGTCAACGCGCACGCGTGCGAATCCCCCGTACTCACCATAACAACCTTAACATCGAGCGGTAACTCCACCTTACCAGGCTCGTACTCCGCGTCAGGGTCGGCATTTTTATCCACCCTGCGCCCGAGCGCACCGCCATCGTTATTCCCCCAGCTAAAGCACGCGCCGCCTTTCGCGAGCGCGAGCGTATGCATCCCCCCGCTCGCAATCTGCGTTATTTCCGCCGTCGCCATCACCCCTCGATCGACAACCGTCGGACGACGTCGTTCATCAACATCTCCACCTAAACCGAGCTGCGCGCTGTCACCTTGGCCCCAGACAAACGCTTTACCGGCGCGAGCGTCTGATCGCGCGCGCGCCTTGGCGCACTCGCGGTCGACATCCGCGAGCACATCCGCAAATTCCTGCCGAATCTGCCCCGCGTACTTGATGTAGTCTCGACAAGCGCTGAGGAGAAACGCGCACGCGTCCTCGCGCACGCGTCGCTTGGCGTGCGCGAGGAACTGCGCGTTCAACGTGGACATGTGCGCGGCGAAGACATCGGCGCGGGCACTGGTGGCGGTGCGTTTATACCCGAATTCCGGCGCGTTGTCGTCGTCGTCGTCGTCGCTCGGCGCACCCGCGCGGCGTTTCATGATGCTCGCGTCGATTACGCGCGTCGTCGCTCACCCGCGTCGCGTCGGCGTCGTCGTCGTCACGCCTGCGCGTCGCGCTCTCACGCCACTGGTGCGCACGCGCGACATCTGTTTGTCTCGCCTCATCATGCCACCTCCCGCGGCGGAGTGCACCGATGGCGCGTGCGCGCGCAAGAGCGAAATGTTCACCGCCATGCGCGACGCCCTGCACGCGGTCGACGGCGCTCGCGCGTCGTCGTCACCGCCGTGTCCGTTAGACATTGATTCGCTCGGGACGAGTTCTTGGGGACTGGTGCGACACTTTTGACGACTTTGCGTCGCGCGCTCGCGACTGACCGTCGACGTGTCGCTCGCGTGCACGAACCAGTTTCATACATTGGCGGCGTATTACCCGGTACGTCACGAAAGCTTGATCGACATCGACGACACCACCGTTCGCGCGTTTGACGCGCGCATTCGACGCGCGCGCTCTGACGCGTTCAACCTCGCGTGTCTTTTCGTCGAATAGGACGCGCCATCGGCGACGCACAAGATTCAAGCTCGACGATTTTTCGACGCTTTAGGAGATTTATACCCGTGTTCAACCTGTCGCGCGGATTTGCGCGCGGACATTGACAGAAATCCACCGCGCGTGGAGTCGCGCGAGGCGTTGTCCCGATGGGTGTGCGAACGTCACAACGAAGTCAACGCGAAGCTCGGGAAACCGCGCGTGAGTTGCGCGATTGATGCTCTCGATAAGCGGTGGCGAAAAGGACCGGGGTATTGCGATGGCGATGGCATGCCTCAACGCGACGATGGCGGTGCATAGCAGAAGAATGTAAAAGTAGTGGAGTCGACGACGGCGGAGACGAAAAAGCGTTTGGCTCGCGTAGACTGTGTAAGACTAGACTTTAGAACGCGCCTCGCGCGCGCGCGCGAGAAAATGTTTCGTAAACTAAAACACACCGTCGCGGATGGGATTAAAGAAGCACACATCGCCGTCGCGTCGTCGTCGGCGTCGTCGGCGTTATCGGTAGTTGACGTGGACGCCGTTCGCGGAGCTCGCGCAGACGTCGACGTCGAGCCACGACTCGTTGCGCACTACGGGTGCGACGCATCCACGAGCGCGGTGACGCACGTGAAGCATCAGGGTATTATACTCCTCACGACTCAGCACGGGGTAAAGGCGATCGGAAGCGCCGGGTTTGAGGCGCTGTTCCCGTGTCGTTCGGGCGTGGGCGCGCGCGCAGAGGCAAAATTTGCCCCAGGCGCGAATCGAATTTATCGCGCCTCCTACGATGACGGCGGCACGCTCGCGTCCTGGGACGCTCGAGATTTGCGTTTACTCTCGTGTAATCACGTCGAACTCGCAGATGGCGCCGACGTGACGTGCGTGACTCCATTAAGAGGTACGGCGTTTACGCTGGCGGGTGACGCTTTGGGCAACGTTTCGGTGCTTCGCGTCGGTTTTGACGCGCAGTCGCAAACGACTCAGGCGAAAGTGCGCCCGGGTTATCGCATCACCGCTCAAGAGGCGTTGCATAGGGTGATTGATACCTCGCGCGCGCGCATGCGCGTCGTGGCGATTGAGCAACAGCCCGGATTAATCAACGAATGCTCGCGCGTGTTAATCGCCTGGGCGGATGGCTCAATGGCGGTCTGGCATTTACACGAGCGAAGATCGGTAGCGGTCACCGCACCGGCGACGAAAAGCGACGTGGGCAATGACGACGATGCCGTGAGCGACGACGATGGCGGCACAACGCTGACGACGACGACGTGCGCGACATGGTTGGACGCGAATACATTTGTGAGCGGCCGATCCGACGGAAGCGTCGTCACGCATTCTGTACCGGAATTGATGGGGTGTACGGTGACGCATGAAATCACGCGCGCGCAAGATCTGATTTGGCCCTATAAAATAATCGATTCGTCATACAGCGGGACGGCGTTGATGGGTATTCGAGCGTTGCGGACAGTAGTGAGCGACGACGGCGACGGCGTTCGGCTGACGAGGAACGCTTTGGTGGTTGTCGGTGGTGAGCCGCGAGCAGCACCCGATCCTGTGATTGCGTTGACGCTTGTGCGTGAAAAGCGCGCAGAGTCGTCTTTAGGATATCGCATCGATACCACGCGTGCGAAGGCTTTAGCGTGGTTTGGGCCCGTGATTGACGCCGCGCCGATGTGCGACCGTGACGACGGCGTCGTGGAATGCATCGCCGTATTGAGCGAAGGTGGGCGCGTGCACGTGCATGACGTTCGAGAACAACTCAACCGTGGCGAAAGCGTGCCGCAGTCCCAGCCGCTGCCGCTATCGCCGCCTCACGAAGCACTCTTGTCGCGTCCAATGTTTGCGTTGACGTGCGCGCCGAGCGCGTGCGCGGCGTCTCGCGAAGTCGAATTTATGTTTCGAAGTAATGCGGCGTGTTTGGACATCCCGCGAGCGACTACGGATGCGGCGCACGGTTGGTGTGGTTCGTGTCGATGGCCAGTGTGCGGTGGCGGAGGTAGCGATGCAGGTGCCGTCGATGGAGCCGGCGCGCGTGTCATCGTCGGCGCAGGCGGGACGAGCGGTTCTGGACTTTTAGTGTACTTGGATGTCGGCGGACGATTAATCCCAGGCGGGAGCGTGCTTGCAAACGGCGTTCCAATTACATGCGTCCATGTGCACGCTGGAGGTGCGCTCATTGTTGTTGGACGTGCGAACGGCGGCGTTGAGGTGTACGCAATGCGCGCGTACGACATTCGACATCTGAAATCCCGCGAACGCGTCTTCGCTCGACGGCTCGAGGTAGACGCCGCGATATCGGCCGAGGAAGAGCGAGAATTCAATGCTGAAGACACGCGCGCCTTCGTGGATGTTGACTCGGCATCTGCGTGCATGACATCGGTGTATACTCTGATTGGCACGTTTGCACATGAGACGCACGTCAATCGACGCGTAACGAGCGCGCGCTCGAACGCGAGCGCGACGATGGTGGCCATAGGCGACGTAGCAGGCGGCGTGTCAGTCATAGACCTTCATCGCGGCGCGGTGGCATGGAGTGCGCCACCGCCGCCAGCGTCATCAGCGTCGTCGTCTTCGAATTCAAAGATCGACGTTTCACAGGCGTGCGCCGGCGTCGCCGCGTTTGGTTTCGGCTTGCCTCTGCCTGAACGTCCCGACGACGACGTCTTAGCCGTGCTCGACGTCGAAAGTGGTGTGCGTTTCCACGCCTTACGCACGGGTACGCGTATCGGCACGCCCATGCGCCCAAAATCGCCCACCGCGGCGTTATCAATCGCGTTGCTCAAGCTCGATGGTTCGCCCGCGGACGCGTGCTCACCTTCTTCTTCGTCATCTTCGTCGGCTGGTTGGTTCACTCCGCCGGCAGACTTTGCATATTCATTTTTAGCTGCCGAATTCACGGTTGATGATGACGTCGACGATGAAGACAAGGTGTTGTCGACGGATGAAGATGAATCTGATGTTCCGGCGCCGTCGATTCCCAAGCGTACGGCGCTCGTGGCAACCATCGGTGTGAATGCGCTGCGTGTATATTCCGCGTTAGGATGCGCTCGCGGTGAGCGATTTACTTTGCGCAAGATACGTCTCGATGAACCACTGGTGAGCGCGGAGGTGGTGAGAGGCGGTGATTTCGGGCACAGCCGGGACGAATGTTGCGTCGTCGCGCTCACGTCGTACGGTCGGCTCCTAGCGTACGCGTTGCCGTCGTTCGCGCCATTAGGTGCGCCGTTTGGTCCAGTGCCAGCTTTGTCGAACGCGAATTTCACAGCCTTTGCTAACGATGGAACAGGCGTGGTCGTTACCGATGAAGGTGCGACGATTGCGCGATTAGAGACGTTTCCGAGCGATTCGGCTCCGGCGGCGGGACGCGTCATCGATGATGACGTCGCCGCTGCCGCCGAAGCCGCGCGTGTCGCGCGTTTCGCGATGGAAGAAAACAACTGCGAAATAGCAATGGAGACGACGTCGAAACGTGCGTCGACGGTGGGAACACCGTCGGCGACGTCGGCGTCGCCAGCGGGTGGCACACCGTTGAGAAACAGGATGCTCATGCTTCGCGACCGCGCCAAAGTCGCCATTGAAAAGCTCGCCACGGTGACGCCGACAAAGGATGACGCATCCCATAAACACCGCGACGAGCCGACGTACACGACCACGGACCTCGCGCTGTTGTTTGCTGACGTGCAACTCGACGCTCCGTCTCCGCTCGGCAAAATGCAGCCGACGGAATCGAGCGAGCGCGCCGAATTATTCGCGGGATCGTCCTCACGTTCATCGTCAAACGTCGACGTCGCACCCGTCAAACGTTCTGCACACGACATTCGCGCAAAGTACCGCGCGAGCGACGCCGCTGCGTCGTCATCAACTACGGCATCCAGCGTCAGCCAAACCCGCGACCAAATGCTCGAGACTCGCGACAAATTGGTCGAACGCGGCGAGACGTTATCGCGTATTCAAGATAAATCTGCCAATCTCGAGCGCGACGCCGCATCGTTCGCGGACATGTGCGCTGAAATTCGCAAGAAATCCGAACGTTCGTGGCTTTAGCGCGCTGTAATGTTGTAATGTACATGTCGAACTGGTACATGTACATGTACATGTACTTGTACACGTCGACGATGAGGTGCACTGCAAAGCACGAGCCTCCGCAGTCGACGACGCGCGCCGATGCCGCCGACGAACAACTGGCCCAAGTGGGCGAAGAAACGCCACGCGCGCGACTTCACACACACGTCCACGGTGACCACGGAGCTAGGAAAGAAGGAATATCACGGCCGTAAACTCCTCGCGCGCGCCTTTAAAAAGGCGAAAACCTTTGACGAGGGCAAGCTCAAACGACGATTACGCGCACCCGAGGACGCAGACAAGCTCGCCGACGCGCTCAAAGCCACGCGAGGTGTTGATGTCGACGTGTTAGCCGCGCAGTGCGCGCGGGCGTGCGCGAAGCGCGTAGAGGAGAGCGTGCGCCAGGCGCTCGAGGAGGCGACGGCGCGCGCGACGGCTGACGACGCTGAGGCGGCGCCACCCGCATGCGTCACCGAAACCGTCGATCTCGGTGACGGATTCGATAGCAAAGATGTTATTCGTGCGTTATTCGACGATGCCGCGGGTGCACTGGGCGAGCGCGTGGTTGACGGTGAAAATGCTTATGTCGCGGCGGCGAGACGGTTGGCGTCGTCAAGCGCCGTCCGAAGCGAAGTCGACGCCTTACGTGATCGTCTCATGGCTATCGCCGAGCGCATGAATCGCGCGGTCGAAACCAAAAAGAAACGAGACGCGTGGGCGCTCGAAAAAGAAGCGCGCGAGGCGAAGAAGGCGGCTGAGAAGGCGCGAGCTGAGGAGAGAGCAAAGAGGCGAGCGGCAGGCGAAGACGTGTCCTCGAGCGAAGATTCGGACGACGGCGACTCAGACGACGATGCAGACGACGGTAATAATCGAAATAGTAGCGATAGTGACTCGGAGAGTGATTCTGAAATCGATGAATCGGGATATGCGAGTTTGAGCGAAGAAACGTTGGCGGAAATGCGCGCAGCCAAGCGCGAGGCGAAATCGTCAAAAAAGACAACGAAACAGAAGGGTGCCGATAATGACGACGCCGACGAGTTAGATTTGGCGCCCAAGAAGAAAAAGGTCAAAAAGCGCATGGGCCAGAGGAAACGTCGCGAGATTGCTGTGGCGAAGTTTGGCGCCAACGCCGCGCATCTCATCGCCGAACGCGAACGCGAACGCGCGGAGGCGCGCGCCAAGGAGGAGGAAGAACGCAACATGCATCCGTCTTGGCGTGCGAAACGCACGCAGGCGCCTCTCATCGTGCCATCCGCGGGTAAGAAAGTAAAGTTTGATGCCGATGCTGATGATGGTGGTAGTAGTCAAGGGGCGAACAAGTTTGCCAAGCATGGCGTTCAGAAGAAGCGCGACGGGTCGAAGCCGTCGCGACCAAAATCGTACGTCCCCCAAACCGAAGCCGACGGACCATTACATCCGTCTTGGCAAGCGAAACTTAAAGCCGACGCCCAGGCGTGGGGTGGTGGCGTGAAACCTGAAGGTAAAAAAGTCGTCTTTGGCGACGACTGATCTATCAATGTACATCAATGTATTTACTTTTTACTTTACACCGTTTACACAACACGAATTTTTATTCGTCTACGTCTACCGCGCCGTTGCCGCACGCTTCTAAATGTCTAAACAATTTCGTACGACTCGAAAACGTCGCCGCGCACTGTAAACACGTCAATCTCGTCGAGAACTCCGCTTCGTTGCGTCGAATATTGGCGACACTCTCGAGTTGTCTCGGCATGGAAGACGTGCAGGCGCGACACGAAGCATCGTGCGCGTACGGCGACCGCCCGCTAAAGTTAATCAACCCACGTACGCGCTTGGAAAACTCCGCGAGTGGAACTTCTCGCGCACACGTCACGCAACGCGCGTGATTGGGTAACCCACATCGGAATTTAACGACGCATTTCACTGCAAAAATCTCCGCTTCGTCCCGGAGTGTCTCTCGCGGCGACGGCTCATCAAACGCGCACGAATTCAATCCTTCAACCTCCCACGAACGCAAGTTCTCCCGAAGCAATTTCGCCTTATCTTTAGACCCTATGCGAGCATTCGCGGCGTCTAACACCGCGAGCTTTGCCACGACGTCATCGACGCCAACTTCTAAATCATCAAAATCTGCACCCGCCACGCGCTTTATATCCACTCCCGCGCGTTGACAACGCATAAACTGCGCGTGGTCTTCGCCGCCCCATCCCCAGAACGTATTCGGATACCCATTACTTGCAATGTATGCGCGTTCGTCGTACACGGCGACGCCGCCAAAGCACCCGTCGCTAGAGTAACGGCATCCCTTTGCGTCGAGAACCGTCACCGACGCGCCGCCAGCGCCCGCCTTCTTGCGCTCGCTCGCGCCGTAATGCGCGCCGCAGCTCGCGTGAGGCGCCATGTCCACGTCATGACACACGTACGCACACCCGTCGCCGTCCACGTAGTGCTCGCGCGCAATGGTAAACGCCGCATTCAGACACGCGCCTCGGTTGAATCGAGCGCCATCGCTCGCGTGTTCGGCGACGACGACGAGTATCGGGCGCCGCGGGACGCCTTCGAGCGCGGCGAGGGCGTCGAGCAATGTCGCGAGTTGCGCCGTGCGCCCGGTGCCGTCCTCGCGAAACGGCACGAGGATGGCGGCGCCGTATGCGCGGCGAGACATGTCAGAGTGTGACGTTTTGTTTCTTCTATACACACGAATGACGACTTCTAAAGCTGTCCTAGGAGTGACGCGTGTGCTTCACACACCGGTCATTATCGCAGTTCTTTCGCTTCGAACTCTTTGTACGCATTCTTGATGATGTCGAAGACTTTGTCCGCGATGAAGCGTTGGGACGCGTCGCCGCCGGATTGCGACACCTTGTCGGGATGAATAATCACGAGCGCCTTGTGATAGCTCTTCTTGACGCCGCTCGGGGACATGAGCGCTCCCATGGTTGGGTTGACGTAGCGATGACCGTCCCACAGCACTTCGGCGAGGTTGGCGAGAAGCGTGCGAATGTTGTGTTGATTCTTCTTGGCCCATTCGTCGATGTCGGCACCGATGAGATCCTTGAGCATTTGACGTTCGTTTTGTTCTGAACGTATGGTTTGTTCGCGTGCGCGCTTTTCCTTGAGCGCGGTTTCAATGCGCACACGGTTGCGCTCGTGACGCGCCTTGCGCAGCGCGGCTCGTTCGGGAGGCTCGTTCGGATCTATCACCTCCGTGTCCTCTGGAGCGTACGCGAATGCGGCGCTCGTGGACTTCGTGGATGCGACGCGAGACGTAGAATCCATGGTTCCGAATACATCATCCACGACTCCACTCGCGGGCACGTTTGCCGAGCCTTGCGTCGTCGTCGCGCTCGAGTGCTTCACCGTGAACATGGCTTCTATGGGATCGAACGACGAGCTCGTCGCCGGTTTGGCTGCCGGTTTTGTCGCGCTCGCGCCGGCGCTAAAGAAATCATCCAAATCCTCCACCGACGACGCGTTGGACGTTGGTTTCGGCGCCGGCTCTGGTTTCGGCGCTGGCTTTGGTTTCGGCGCCACTATCGGTGGTTCTTTACGCTCAACTACCTTGGGCGCAGGCTTTGGCGCCGAAACCGGCGGCGGCGGCGGCGGCTCGCGAGCCTTGACTGGCGAAGACGCCGGCTTTTTGGATGGCGACGGCGGCGCTTTGGGCTTTACCGACGCGTCTTCCGCGTGCGCCTTCCCGGAAACTTCCGCGGTGAACTTTTCTGTAGTTTTCACCGCCGCCTTAAACAATCGCGTCACGCCTGCTTTCATCGATGCACCCACCTCGGCCACTTTCGCTCGAGCATGCGACGCCGTGTGGCCAAAAAATTCATTCATGTCGGCGTCGGCGTCGTTGAAACTTCCGGACCGCGCGTGCGCCGCCGGGGCTGGAGTTGCGCGCTCAGGCGCCACCTGCGGAGACGACGCGCGAGACGGCGGAGATGGCGCTTTGGCTTCCTTAATGGGCGGCTTCGGCGTCGGAGACGACGGCGAACGTTTCGGCGGCGCCGACGCGCCGATGGACACCTCGCCTAGAATTTCATCCAATTCATCAATCAAGCCCGAATCGCTCGCGTGCGACATCAACGGCGCATGTGTACGCGGCAAAATCTCACTCGCATTCGCCTTCTGATGCACCGGGGGCACGGTTTTCGCCACGCCAGGCGGCGATTGGCTTCGAGACGCGAAATCGGCTAAATCTGCGACGCTCGTCGACGCTGTCGGCGTACTCGAACCACTAAGTAAATCAAACAAGTCCGACCCCGCGCTAGGCACACGTGTCGCACTATTCATACTCGTGCCATTATCGCGTCCACGCTGCGTCGTCATCGACGGCGAGGCTACCCCGCTAAAGAAATCGTCCAAGTCATCCTTCGGCGCCGCCGACGCGTTTTTCAACGTCGTCGTCGTCGTCGTCGTCGTCGCCGTCGTCGTCGACGTCGCCGTCGTCGTCGACGTCGACGCAAACGACGCAAACGCCCCGAACACATCATCATCCACCGCGCGACTGCTCGTCGTGCCCCGCTCCTTCGCCGTCGTTTTCGTCGACCCAAAGAACGCTTCGAGATCCTCCCCCGACGCCGCGCCTCGACTCAACCCACTCCCCGTCGCCGTCGCCGTCGCCGTCGCCGCTGCGCCCACACCGCGCCCGCCCACGCCGCTCGCGCTCTTGGCCTTCATCCCACTCAGCGTCGCGTTCGCGCCGCCGCGAGCGCTGCCGCGAGAGATATCCAACAAATCCACACCCCCGCGCATCAACTCATCAACGTACGATGACGACGACGACGACGACGCCTTAGTCGACGGCGTCGACGGCGTCCTGGCCACCGATGCGCGTCGTCCATCGTCACCACCCATCGACGCCATCGCGCCGCCGCCGACGACGACGCAGCGACGAGTTGTGTGGACGGCATTGGGTGACGCATCATCATCATCAACCGTCCCATGACGCGCCCGAACACCGCCGACGACGCCGACGACGCCGACGACGCCGCGCGCGCGACGCCATCGCCCGCGCTCGCATCGCGCGCGCCCGCGACGTCGTCCTGGTTCGATGGCTTGAGCGATAAGCTCCGCGAAACGGCGTCGATCGTCGGGTCGCGGTTGGATGAATTTGATGAAAATCTCGATGCGTTCGCGCGTCGCGCGCTCGGCGACGAGGACGACGGCGAAGACGGCGGTGACGGTGATGAAGACGCGAACGCGTCCGCGGTGTCGTCGTCATTGCGCGTGGAGTTTTCGAGCGACGACGTGGACGCGTTGCGCGAGGCGTTGTCCATCGCCAAGCAAGAGCTCGCGGCGCGCGATGCGTCGCTCGCCTTGGCGCGCGAAGAGACGGCGAAGATGCGCGAAGCGGCGATAAAGGCGGCGAAAGAGCTCGCGAAGCGCGTCAAGGCGGAGAAAGCGAGCAAGGCGGAGCGTGGGGTGGAGGATGACGGGGAGCGAGGCGCGTCTTTGGCTTCGGACGCGGCGTCGTCGGCGACGTTTGGCAATGAACTCGCGCGATCGCGGGAAGAAGTCGAGTGCTTGCGCAAGGAAATGAATGATGAGCTCGAGAGAGCGCGCGCAGAGGCGGTGCGGGCGAGCGAAGAGGTGATTGAGGCGCGCGCACGGTTGGCGAGTACGGAGACGACGATGTCGAAACGTCTCGACGAGGCGCGCGCTGAAGCCGAGGCTCAGAACGCAAAGGCTCAGAAGGAGCTCGCTGAACTTCGCGCAGAAGTTTTAGCGCTTAAAACAAAGGAAGAGTCGAGCGGCGGTGGCGGTGGCGGTGGCGGACGAGGCGGTAAAAAGGGTAAAAAGGGTGGCGCGAGTCCCAATGTCGCGTCGTCGTCCAAAGACGCCGAAGAACTCGCGGCGTTGAAAGCGCAGTTCGCAGCCGTCGAGAGTGAGCTCGCGAGTACAAAAGAATCGCTGCGTGGGACGCGCGAAGAATTGGACGCCGCCAAGACGTCATCCAGCGGGGACGCCGAAGTGCGCGCCGGAGTCGTCGAAGCGTTGAACGCCGAAATCTCAAAGGTGAAAATTGAGTGCGAGGAACTCCGATCCGCGGCGGATGACGCGCGAGCGGCTTTGGATGCCGAAAAGCAGGTTCGGGCGGATGACATCGAGCGCATCCGCGCCGAAGTCGCTGACGCCGAGCAAAGTTCCGTGGGCGAAGATGTTCAAGCCGCCGAAGCTCGCGCCGCCGCCGCCGAAACTCGCGTGCAACAACTCGAAGGCGAGCTCGCCGAGGCGAACGAATCGTGCGCGACCGCGCGAAGAGAGTTGGATGAAGCGCTCGATCGCGTCAGACGCGCCGACGCTGAAATGGCTCAAATCAAGGATGAATTGTCAGATGCCATAGCGGCAAAAGAGGACATGGAAGGCGCGGTGACGCGCGGCGCGGTGAGCGCGGCGAATTCTGCGGCAAAAATGAATGCTGCGGAGAAGGCCAAGGCTAAAGCCGAGGCTGAACTCGCGGAGATACGCGAACAATTGCGTCTTATGGACGCCACGAGTCGCGAAGCCGCCGAGTCCATCGCTGCTCGAGAAAAAGCTGAGCTCGTGTCGAAACGCGCGGTGGCGCAGCTCGCGCTCGCAGAAAAGACGGCGGAAGAAGCTCAAGTTGCAGCAGACAAAGCGGCCCGTGAAGGCGAAGAACGCAATCGTCGTTTCGCTCACGTGCAGGCGCAATTTCAAGTCACCGAAAAAGAGCTTCGTGAGAAGATTGACACGGTTGAAGCTGAGTTGAAAACGCTTCGCGCGAATGCAGACGAAGCGACGCAAATGAAAGCAGACGCTGAATCTATCGTCGCCGAAGCGCGAGAAGAGGCGGATGAAACCAAAGCACAATTGGACGCACTCACTGAACGCGCAGAGCGCATGGCAAAGGCGCTCGAAGTCGCCGAAGCCGAAGCGATCGAGGCTCGCACGCGACTGACGGTGTTGGAAGAAATGGCTGCGTTGCGTAAATCGCAACCCGCACCAGAGCCCGCGCGCGTGCCTCCACCGACAGAACCCGTGGCGACGCAAACGGAAGCCACACTAGAAGCGAGTGCGAGCGCCGCATCTGAGACGAGTGAGACGCATATCCGCCGTCGTCTCGCGTCGATTATCAATCAACTGAACGCAAACGTCGAGCGTCCCACTGCACGGACCAGCGTCGACGAAACAAAGTCTTCCGGTTCTATTTGGGGTATGTTGGGCATGGGTAGCGACGCCGACGAAGCGCGAGACGCCGACGAGCCGGACGCGTTCGTTTCGACGCCAATCGACGACTCGATGGATTTGGATGCGTTGTTCGACCGCATCGAAACGTTGGCGCGCGACGCGACTGCGTCTCAGTCGGTACAACGATCAGCGCAGCCATCATCCGCGCCGGCACCTGCCGACGTCGACGTTGATGCACGATATGAGCGCGAAACGCAAGAGGAGCTCAGCGCGCTCAAGGCAGAGCTCAGTGCGCTCAAGGCGGGATTGGGCGAGCGCTCCACCGCCTCGCTCGCCGCCGTCAATCGCCGCGCGCAAGAAGCCGAACTCGCCGCCGCAGATGCAAAAACCAAACTCGCCGCGGTGGAGAAAACAAACCGCGAGCTCTCGTGGCAAATTTCCATGCTCACCGAACAAGACGAAAAGCAGCTCCGTCCAGTGCTCGCATCGTCGGGATGGCTCGCGCGCGCCACCGGCGCCGTGTCTGGATGCACCGCGCCGCGTCGTCAACGTTCGGTGCTGCTCCAACAACACCCATAGCCCTCATCACTATCGCCGTCGTGCATTCACCATCCTTAGTCGCGTTGGTGTGTAAAATAAAAGTATACATTTAAAACGCGACATCCGCGCGCAAACGCTTCAGAGCGTGACGCGCGACAGTCAGTCACTCATGCGTCTCGCCCTCTGCGCGCAGCGCATCGCGCGTCCGCCACGCGCGACGCACGTACGCGCGCACGCGTCGCGATCGCCCGTGCGCGCGTCCGTAGCCGCGCCCGTACGACGTCGCGGTGACAACCAACGCGCGCGAGTGTCGGACGCCAAAAAAAATCTCGACGCCGCGATGGATGACGACGCCGGCGCCGCACCATCCGCCGCCGCGGTCAAGCGCACGTTCGAATGGGACCGCACCGACGTGTTCACCGCGTACGGCACGTTCGCGACGATCCTCGCCGTCGGGTCCACGGACGCGGCGTCGAGCGCGCAGTACGCGTTCGTCCCGTACTTTGCGGCGTTGGCGCTGAGTTCGATGTACATTGGCGCCCATCGCGGGTTAACGCGCACGTTTCGGGAAACAATTAGCTTTGAAAGCTCGCTCGCCGGACCCGTGGTGCTTTCGGTGGCGCTGTTCAGCGCGTATCTCGCGTTGGAGGTGTTTCATTTGGATATATCTTGGTTGGTGAATGGATATTTTTTCGTGCTCGGCGCGATTGCGGTGGGCGGGAACGCCGTGGAGCCGCTCAACGCGATCGGGACGTGGTGGAAAACGGGCGTGGTGGAGTGGAAAGTCCCAGATGGATGGGCGGTGGATCCAAAAACGGGGGATGTGGTGAAGGATGCGGAGGTGAACGTGACTCCGGCGCAAATTCTCGGCGGCGTCTTTGGCGTTGCGTTAGCCAGTGCCGACGCGGATGCGGGACATTTAAATTTTACGTTGAACAACGCCATCGCGTGCATGATTGTGACGGATTTCTTGTCCGTCATTGGGTTTGGGTCATTCAAATCTGCCGCGACGTTGCTTTCAGGATTGCTCGTCTACGACGCGTTTTGGGTATTTAAAAGCGAGGAGGTTTTGGGTCAAAACGTCATGATGAGCGTGGCGACGAATCAATCATTCAACGGCCCTTTTAGATTGTTATTTCCTCGTTTTGAGGACGTGTTGAATCCAGCACCGATTGATGCGTTTCCGTTTTCCTTGGTCGGTTTGGGCGACATTGCCGTTCCTGGCTTATTGATTAGCTTGATGCTTCGATACGACGCGTCGCGGGCGACGGATTTACGCGCAAGAGCGTCCGCGGCGGCGGATGCATTTATGGGAATTTTCGAAGATGAACGCAACGAGCGCGACGCGGGGCCAAACATGTTTGACAGCACAAACGTTGATGGAGATTACGAGGCGGATGGCTACCGCACGGGCATTGGTAAACGCGCCGCCATCGCCGCGGAGCAAGCGTACGACGCCGCGGCTGAAGCCAATGAAGATGCCATATTAGTCCCTAGCAGTTTATCCGGCCGAGCGTTCTTTTCTGCGACGCTCAAGGCATATCTCGCGGGTTTGCTCGTCGCAGTCGGCGCAAACGTGGCGACGGGCCAAGGCCAGCCGGCGTTGGTGTATCTCGTTCCCGCGACTTTGGGCGTCGTGGCGTACACCGCGTTTACGCGTGACGAAGTCTCTCGCGTGTTTGAATTCGTAGACGAGTCCCGCGAAGAAGGGTCATTATTGTAAAGTGTATTCATCATTTAATTTCTACCTACCGGTATGTATGCGTCGCGTATCGTAAATGTCTTGTCAGTCTTGTCTCATTGGTCTTGTCTTGTCTCATCTTCGCCGTTCATGCTCGCCGCGCGCATCTTGGCTGCTATGATCTTAAGTTGATCGAAAGCAATTCATACACGACATAGTCATAGTCATCGTCATCGTCATCAGTGTCGTAGTAGCTTGCATCGGTGTCGGTGTACCAATAGGATTCATCGCTTTCATCGTTGTCATCGTCATAGTCGTCGTCATAGTCGTCGTCGTCGTCGTCGCTGGTGACGGCATCGCTAGCGGCAGCGGCGTAATCGACATCGTCCTTGATCCAAGGCCAGCGATCGGGAAAACTCGTCCAATTCGACACGAGAGCACGCGCAAACGCGCCTATATTTTTAAATCCAAGAACTTCCTCACACGCCGACGTCCACGCCGCCGACGCGTCGCGTTTCGAGTAATACTGTTTCTTCTTCCCGTTCGTCCTACGCAATTTAGCTTCAGACGCCTCATGCACACGCGCGCGCGCATCCTCCATCGTATCTCGATACTCATCGCAATACTCGTGTATGTACCGCATCTCAGCCACTCTCCGCGCCACCGCCTCGGCGTTCCATTTCTCCAACGCCCGCGCCCGCGCCTCCCCCTTCACCCCCGCAAACGTCTCCGCCTCGACGAAATTTACACATAGCACGCTACCCTCACGTACCTCACACCCCAACCTCGCACACGCCTCGCGTAAATCCCTCTTCCGCTCCCTCCTCGTCTGCCACAAGTGTTTCGTACGCGCGTACGCCAACCGCCACTCCTCCACGCGCACCACGCCTTCGATGCTCTCTCGAACGTCTCGCGGGGCGTCGTACGCATCGTACACGCGCATGCGCGTCGCGATCGTGCGCGCATCGCGATGTTTTACGTAATCTGCGTAATGCGCGCGCGTCGTCGCGTCGTCCGTCGGCTCGGCGCGCATCGCAATGTCGACATCGAAGTGCACTTTTTCGTCGTCACACACAAAAAAAAACGCACGAAAATGGCGACAAAAAAACGCATGGCTCAATCAAGATGCATCTTGATTGCGTGACGCACACCATGCCGAACCTGCCGAAATCGGACGCCATCGCGTCGACGAAGACGAAGACGAAGGGCAAGTCCAAGGCCAAGACCAAGTCGAGGCTCGCGACGACGACGACGACGACGACGACCGCGAACGCGGTGACTACGAAGACAAAGGCTGATGGTGGCGCTGAGGCGGAGGAGACGAAGGATTTTACGCACGCGTACGCGGAGGATTTACGTGCGGATATTTATACGGATGTCAATGCGAATCCCAAGGCTAAGGTGCACACGGTGGAGTGGAATAAGATTATGAGTGGTGCGTGTTTGTGTGATCGCGCGCGAGACGTAGAGAGATGACTGACGAGACGCGTCTTCGCCTCGCGCTGGACGGTTGGTTAGGTGATCCGGTTGAAATCAATCCTTCCGTCGGTGCGGGGATGAAAATTATGACTGTGGATGAATGGATTTCGCGATGGAAGCAAAATGAACGGTTCCCTGATTGCTTGTCGTGCGGATCGACGAATACGAAGGAACACCACTTTTCGCAGTCGTGGTGCCGAGGGAAAAAGAAGTTTGAATCGGAAACGATTTGCGCCGATTGCCACATGTGGAGCTGGCGCTCGTACGCCGATCCCGATTTCTTAACTCCAGAGGAGTACGACAAGTTGCGTTGGGAAAAGCTCGTCGCCGAACACGCGGCACAAATAAACGACGAGCGCGTCACCGACGAAACGGACGCCGTCGAGCCAGAAGCCGTCGCGGCGTGATACTCGCGTCGACCAGAACGTGCTCCACGCACCATTCGCGATGTGTTTTTGAAATCAAACCTACTTTATCATCTGTGCTTAAAACCTACTTTTTCGCGCGCTCGGTGTTATTCGCCTTCATTCGAGCCACGCGCACGAGCTTGGTATACCTCGCCTTGTCCGCCTCTGAAAACGTCTCGCGCCAATCCTCACCATTCTCTTTCAACCCCGCGATGCGTCGCTCAAACTCCCCTAACGACTCTTTGGGTTCCAATATCCCTGGTAACCACGCCGGGTAGGCGTCATCGGGCCCGATCGCCGGATCTTCGCCAGACTTTAAATAGTTCAACCCAGAGACGTGCGTGGCGCTCGCCTTGGCCACCGTCCCCGCTTTGCCTTCACCAGCGTCTGCGATGCGACGCGGAAGACGCGCGAAGGGTCAGTCACGAAATATCAACCCGAGGCGCGCATCGCAACGACGGAGACGACGATACCGAAGACGACGACGACGACATAGAGGACCGCGAAACGCCGAATCACCAACCTTTCGCCGCAGCTTTACCCTTGGCTTTCGCAAACACCACGCGCGACGCGCTCGACACCGACCGCGTCGTCGACGCCCAGTCCATCACACGCGACGCGTGTGCCATCGCAGACGTCGTCGCGCGTTCAACCGCGCGCGCGCGTCGCGACACCGTGGACAGAATCAACGTCATGGTGCGTGTCGCAATGGCGTCACATCCATGCGCGCCGCGTGTGTACCTCGCGCCTCGCCGTTCACCCCGGGCGTGGCGTTCGATCGATCGGCGCGCGGGCGCGTCACGCGTGCGCCCGCGCGCGCGGTGATGTTTGTCAAGCCGACGCGTCGAGCGGCGTCGAATACGTCGTCGGTGATGATGATGCCCACGACGATCCATCAGCGCAGTGCGCTGACGCGCGCATCCTCGCCGTCGTCCTCACCCGATGCCGGTGAAGGCGACGGACTCGTGCTGCGTAAGCTCGAAGGGCGCGCGGCGCTCGCGCGCGCGGCGTTTCCCGTCGCCGTGGCGTGCTTGGGGGGTGTGAGCTTTGGGTATCACTTGGGCGCGGTGAATCCGGCGCTGGAACATCTCGCACGAGATATCGGCGTCGCCGCGGATGTTGGCGCGAAAGCATCGGTGGTGTCATCGCTGTTATTTGCGTGCATATTTTCTGCGTTCGCGGCGGGTGGGATGGCGGATCGATTCGGGCGCAAGGCGACGTTGACGCTGGCGGCGGCGGCGTTGGGCGTCGGAAGCGCGGCGTGCGCGTCGGCGACGGGATTGAGCGCTATGCTTCTCGGACGCGCGCTCGCAGGCGTGGGTGTGGGGATTGTGTCGATTTTAGTACCCATGTATATCAGTGAGGTGAGCCCGGACGAGCATCGCGGGGTTTTGGGATCGGCAAACCAGTTGTCGATTGGCGCCGGCATTTTATGCGCCATGGTTGCCGGTTTGCCGTTGCAAAGCGCGACGGTGAATCCGACGTGGTGGCGCACGATGTTTTGGATAGCGAGCGTGCCTGCGATTGCGCTTGGAGTGTTGCTTCGCGCGGTGCCGGAAAGCCCAGCGTGGTTGCGATCGAGAGGGAAATTTCAAGAGGCGGACGATGTCGACGTGCGATTATTCGGCGCTCCGAGCGGCGAATCCGCCAACGCGACTGGCGCGAAGACGGCTGCGTCGTGGACAGATACGCTTCGAAACCGTAACAATCGTCGGGCGATTCTCACCGGTCCGACGTTGTTTTTGATTCAGCAGTTTGCGGGTATTAACGCCATCATTTACTTTTCAACGAGTATTTTTGAAGGCGCCGGCGTGCAATCGGGCGTGCTCGCTTCGGTGCTCGTATGCGTCGTGAACATCTTGGGATCGGTCATCGCCACTGGTCTGTTAGACAAGATGGGTCGTAAGCCGTTACTCGCGTACTCATTTCTGGGTATGACTGCGTGCTGCTTGGGCTTGGCGGCGAGCGCGGCGTTTCCGGCGTCGGCGCTCGCGCCTTCGCTCTCGCTCGTCGCCGTCGTCGGGTACGTCTTTATCTTTGGCATGGGCGCCGGACCCGTGCCGGGTTTACTGTCTTCAGAGATTTTTGCCCCAGCCGTGCGCGGGAAAGGCATGTCGCTGTGCTTTTTGTCCCATTGGCTGTTCAACTTTTTCATTGGTCAAGGATTTTTACCCGCCGTGGAATCGTTTGGCGCGAGCGCCGTGTACGCTTTTTTTGCCGCCTTTTCATTCATCGGCTACGTCTTCGCGCAGACGTACGTCATCGAAACAAAAGGTAAAAGTCTCGAACAAATCTCGGCTGAAATGAATGGCAAGTAGGAACGTGCCCACGACCTGTTGTAGAACTACTGTGCACCTGTTGTAGAACTAGACGACGACGCGAACGCTGCGCTGTAAAACAAATACAAAGTGTGCAAAATTACATCGCCGTTGCCGCGCCCGACGTCGTTACGACGACGAGCAATTCCTAAAATCTAATGTATACTTTGAACGCACGAACATCCCGTGCAAACCGTGCGGGATTCTATTGTTCAGACGAATGCTCACCACAGGACCTTTGTCGATTGCGGCGCAGTCTAAAACGACGAGGCGTGAAATTCCGCGCGGATGCTCGGCGCTGTGATCGGCGACGAGGCCGATGAGCCAAGCGTCGGTTTCGCTCTGTCCATCGCGCTTAGGCACGATCACCGGCTCTTCACAGAAACTGCGGTTTGATGCGTACCATTTCTGTAACTCGCCCGTCTTCAAATCTATGCGAACGTAGCCGAGAGGCGGGCCCGAGACTTGGACTTCGTTGGATAACGACGCGTACACGTAGCGGCATTCGCGTTTGCCTTCGTACAAAGGCGAAACGTGTGGATGGTCAATGCATAAATCATCACACCCGGGGGCGGGCTCGCGCTTGACCTCGCCAGTTTTGGAGTTTATTTGGTACATCCACAACAGCGTACGCGGAATGTTGTTGAAATCAGGCGTGAGCTCGGTGGCGATTGGGAACGGCCACGCCGCGCTCGCGCCCCATTCGCCGAGAAACACTCCGGGAGACAGCGCGTCCCAGCCTGCGGTGTACACCGTGACCCAATCATCGAGCGCTCGCGCGGAGACGTCGTCACCGTCGCGCAAGGGCGGTCCGTCGTGCGCGAGCGCGGTGTGAATTTCAAATGACGCCAATGGCCCAGTAGCGACGACGGGCGCCGGCGGCTTCGTTTGCGTCGGCTCGAGCGCCGCATTCGTGGCGCGCGGAATCAGGTGCACCAATAACGGCTGCTCGGGCTGGGAAATCAAGCACTCTCCCGCGCCTTTTACACCCGCGAGAAACGGCAGAGGATCGATGCCTAGACGATTCTGAATCATCACGTACCACTTGGCCGTCACGCCGAAATCGTGCGGCGCCGCTTCGCATCCCTCCATGACGTACTCGCGCGACCCGCGCTCGTTCCAGTCATCATCCCACTCCCAGAGTTTAATTTCCACAGCCTTGGCCGTGATTCGTGATTTCCAACCCCATCCGCACAAGAAATTTGTGTGCGAGTCAATCTTAGGATGCGCTGTAAACGCTCGGCCGCCCATATTGGCCGCCGTCTCAACCGCGCGCCCGACGGGTTCGGGCAACCCGAGCGTGAAATACTCTCCAGGCTCGAGTCTCCCGTCGAGATCGTCCACGCCATTCGCCTCGAGCGTGCCCGCATCGAGCGTCACCGGACGTCCCGCTTCGTACAACGCCAGCACTTTACCTCCCCACGCGATGATATTCGTATTCGCTAAATTCTTCGTGCGCAAATCAAACCAATTCGCTAGCGGCCCGCCGTCGCGCATCGTCCCAAACGTCCCGCGATACAGCACCTTGTCCTCCTTTTCTTCCTCCATAAACGCCTCAGTGCGCACAAATCTTGACTGAAACCGCACCGTCTGTCCTCGGCTGAATTCAAACCGCACCGCCAACCCGTCGCCGTCGAGCATGTGCTTGTACTCTTTCCCTCCTCGCTCGAACAACCCCGGACCGACGCGATAGAGCGTGCCTTGCGCCAAATCGTCTGGAATCGTTCCATACTCAATCGCATCGCCGCAGCACACGTAGTCGTGCTCGCCATCCGCGCTCGCGTAGGCGTTGGACCAATCCGCGTGCGAGTACACGCAGTACCCGTGCGTGCCGGGCGTGCGTTCAAGCACGTCCGCGTCGCGCACCGGGTCGATCGCGCCTCGGCGCTTACCCCAACCGAGCGTTCGCGGCGTCCACGACGCCTCCGACGACGCCGACGCCTCCGACGACGCGCGCAAGGTCGCGCCTCGGCGCGCGTCCTGTCCGAGCGGCGACGTTCGCGGCGTAAACGGCGACGACGGAGCCGCCGCACAGCGCGCGTTCGCGCCTCGGTGCGCGCGAGACATCGTGCTGGACGCGACGCGCGCGCGACATCGCGCGACGCGCGCGTGGCGCGGCGTGGAGGCGCGCGCGCGCATCTGTGACGTCAGTGCACAGACGAAAAAGCACTTTATCCATGGCGCGCGCGGCGCCATTCATCGGCGCGCGTTCGATCGATTCTCGCGCGCGATGGGTGCGCCGAACGGGAGATTATGCGTGCCGTCGTCGCGCGCGCGCGCGCTGACCAAGCTGACGTCGAAGACGACGGCGACGGGCGGGGCGCCGGTGATGTACTGGATGAGCCGGGACCAACGCGTAGATGATAACTGGGCGCTTTTGCGCGCCATGGATATCGCGCGCGCGAACGACGCACCGGTGGTGATTGCGTTCAACGTGTTGACAAAGTTTCTGGGCGCGGGTGCGCGACAGTTTGGGTTCATGCTCAGAGGATTGCGTGAGCTCGAGCTCAAGGCGAAGCGCGTCGGGCTCGAGTTCACGATGACGTACGGCGACGACCCAGCGGCGGCGATCGCTGCGCTGGCGCGTGAGATTGGTGCCAAGGTTGTGGTGTGTGATTTCTCACCGCTGCGTGACGGCTTGGCGTGGCGCAAGGCGCTGGCGGTGACGTGCGAGGGGCATGGTATCGCCGTGGAGGAGTGCGACGCGCACAACGTGGTGCCGTGCTGGCTCGCGAGCGATAAGCTCGAAGTCGGCGCTCGCACGCTGCGCGGACGCTTGGCGAAGCGCTACGGGGAGTTCTTGAATGAATTCCCCGACGTTGCGAGCGTTGAGATTGCGCGGTACGCGGGTAAACCGTTTGAGGCGATTAAATGGGACGCGCTCATCGAAGAGGCGTTGACACGAGGCGCGGCAGTGCCAGAAGTTTCTTGGGCTGTTCCGGGCGAGGCTGCGGGCAAGGCGGTGCTCGATGATTTCGTGAATAATCGCATGCGCCTGTACGAGAGCCGGAACGACCCGGTGAAGTCGCGGGCGTTGAGTGGGTTGTCGCCGTGGTTGCACTTTGGACAAATTTCTGGACAGCGATGCGCGTTGGACGCGAAAAAGGCGTCGACGGCGAGCACTGCAAAAGCCTATGAAGGTTTTTTCGAAGAGCTCGTCGTGCGCCGGGAGTTGTCTGATAACTTTTGCTACTACAGTCCAAACTATGACAAGATTCAAGGTCAAAAGTACGATTGGGCAAAGGACACGCTCAAGGCGCACGCGAGCGACAAGCGCGAGCACGTGTACACGTTGGAGCAATTTCAGCGCGCCAAGACGCACGATGATTTGTGGAACGCCGCCCAGCGTGAATTAAGATATGGCGGTAAAATGCACGGCTTTATGCGCATGTACTGGGCGAAGAAGATTCTCGAGTGGACGGAATCCCCCGAACAGGCGCTGGAATTTGCGATTTGGTTGAACGACACCTATTCGTTGGACGGACGGGACCCAAGCGGTTACGTCGGTTGCATGTGGTCTATCGTCGGCGTGCACGATCAGGGCTGGAAAGAACGCGAAGTTTTTGGTAAGATTCGTTACATGGCGTACCATGGGTGCGCGAAGAAATTTAGCATTCCCGATTACATCGCGCGCGTCAACGCGCTCGTCAAGGCGGCCAAGGCGGGATCGAACGAAGTCGCCGCCAATCCTGGTTTGTTCACCATCAATACCGACTCGCTTCTTAAGAAGCGTAAGACGATGGACTAAAACTGGACTAAAACAGCGCACCACTCGATGGTGCTATATATTCATTCATGTGTGTAATAACGCTTTGATTCTTTTCATTTTACAAGTGCTGTTTTTACAACTCGATGGACGCGCGCGGAGCACCGTCACGACGTCGTCGAGTTAAATCACATCCACAGTCACGAACGTATTCCACAACCACCTCGTAATCGCGTGACTCATCAATCCAAGTGGACCAAACATGCAACACAACACCAAGCTATGCCGCACGGGCACGCGAGCGACGAGATCCCCAACCGTCGATCCGTACGCCGCGCTATCCATGTACACAAATCTCGCCACAAACAAATCCAAACTCAATAAATGCACCCACGCCGACGACGCCGTTTGCGGCGTCGACATAAATCCAGACACCAACGTCACGTATCTCTCCAACGCACCTTGCCCTGGGGTACTCAGCGCCTCGCGCACGGCGTGGAATACATCCGCGCTCGTAAACGACGCGACAGCCGCGCACGCGTAACACAACGCCAACAACCAAAACGTCGTCTTGCTCCGCACCAACGCCAACACCTTGGCGCTTTGCGGCTTAGCAATCATCACAGCATAGATTGGCATCACACTCACCGTGGCCACAGTGAACGCGAGGTCGGGAATCGCCGCGAAAGACGCCGATGTGACGACAGTTGTTGATTGTTTTGGATATCTTCGAGGCGCGCGCGACGGTCGTCGCGCGCGCGCCATCGTCGCGCACGCACTGGCGCCACCGCGCGCGAACGCCGACGCTGACGACGGCGTCGTCGTCGTCCGGCGCACCGCGCGCCCAGCGCCCATCGCGACGATTGAACGCGTCGTCATCGTTGGCTGCGAGAAATCAGGCGTCAGTCACTGACGACGTCGGTGCGTCGATGCCAACGTTCGTCGAGGCGAATGCGCGCGCGGTGACGCCGGTGGAGAAGACGCAAGCGTCGGCGTCGGCACGCGTCGCGTTCGACGCGGCGCTGTGTGCGCGCGGCGATGAAGACGTCGCGAGTGCTGTCGGCGGCGGCGAAACGACATCGTCAACGACACCAATACAGCCGCTCTCGTCGTCGTCGTCGTCGTCGTTGTCGTCGCGCGCGAGCGTGTTGCGGCGATGCGCGCCGCCGCTCGATGCGTTCATTTTGCGCGACGTCGTGAGCGCGTCGGAGTGCGCGGCGTTGATCGCTGCCGCAGAGGCGGCGGGGTATTCGTTTTGGAACGACCCCACGACGTCGGTCGCGGCGTCGGCGGGAACGGCGGCGGGGAAACGCGCCGAGTTTCGTAACGCCGATACGGTTGAGGTACACTCGCAAGCTATCGCGCGCGAGCTGTGGGCGCGCATCAAGCCGTTCGTGCGCGAACGGGAAATCATAGACGACGCGCACCCATTGAGCGAACCGGGCGTACGAGGCGCATGGCGCGCGCGCGGCGTCAATGATCATTTACTGTTCAACAAATACGACAGCACGGGGCATTTTTCGCCGCACACCGATGGGGCCACGGTGGTGGATTTCAATACTCGCTCGTTGTATAGCGTGCTGGTGTATTTGAATGATTGCGACGACGGCGGGGAGACGTCGATGTTTGCGCCGCCAGAAGAGGCGGCGAGGAATAAGTTTGTTCTGGATGGCGATAATCGCTATCGCTGGCCCGCGGAATGGATCGTCGATGCCGCGCCTGTGTGTGCGGGCACGGCGCTCATCTTTCGACAAGAAATACCGCACGAAGGCGCACCCGTGGGCGTCGGCCGAACCAAGCTGCTCATTCGCACCGACGTCATGTACGAAAGAGAAGTGCGGCTCTTCGACGACGCCGTCGGCCTCGAGGCGTACAAGTTGCATCAAGACGCCATGAAACTAGAGGCAAACGGTGATGCCATGGGCGCTATGCGTCTTTTCCGGCACTGCCGGCGCTTATGCCCGGCGTACGCCGACGCCGTCGGCATCGTCTAAAACATCGATGCGATAGCCCGCGCGCCCGCCGACGCGGGCGCGCATAGTCATAGCCATAGTCATAGTCTTATCATAGCCATCATCACCAACACTATCGCGTGGTGTCACCACACAGTGCGTCGACAAAATTTGTATTTGAACCGCCGCGCGACGAAAACGGAACCCAAAAAAAAAACAAGATGACACCGCGCAGCTCACCGTCATTGTCGCGCACGCGCACCCGACGCCCGAACCGCCCACTCGCGCGTCGCGATGCTTCTCAGCTACATCGCCAACGCGCGCGTCGACGCTCTCGTGGGCGGCATCGACGGCTCGTCTCGCGCCGCGTGTCATAAAAACACCAACCACGCCCCGCACGTCGGCGCCTCTCGCGCCCGGTGCGCGCAGGTGCACTCCTACGCCTACACCTCTCCCACGCCGTCGATGTTCGAAACGCTCTTTCTCGAGCGGTGGTGGACGTACGTGGTGGAGCGATGGATCCCGCTGTGGGTGGCCCCGAACGCGTTGACGTGCGGCGGCTTGGCGCTGGTGGCGTGCGCGTACGGATTACTATGGATGACGTCGCCTGGGCTGGCGCACGACGCCCCTGGGATGGTGTACGCGCTCGTGGCGGTGTTGATGTTTAGTTATCAAACCCTGGATGGGTGCGATGGGAAGCAAGCGCGGCGGACGCGAAGCGGGAGCCCGTTGGGCGAGGTGGTGGACCACGGGTGCGACGCGGCGTGTACGTGCGTGTACGGGATTATTTTATGCGATATCGTTGGGATTGGGTACGATGCGAGCGCGTTGAATCGTGCGATGTGCGTTGGGATCTTGACCATGGGTCGGGTGTTCTTTGCGGTGGATACGGTGTCGAGCACATACACGGGGAGGCTACCGGTGAATTGGTTTGACGTGCAAGAGATGCAAATTTGCTTGCAAGTGTTCATGGTTGTGATCGCGTTTACGGGGATTGAGTTCATGTACGATATCACGGCGAATGTGCCATATTTGGGCAATCAGCCGTTGGCGTACGTGCTCGTAGGGGCGTCAATTTTATCTGGATTGCAGGTGCGCTCAACGACGGTGTATCGCACGCTTGTAGCCAATCCGGTAAAGCCGCCGCACTGGCCCGCGCATCGAAGCCCGATGGCGATCGTGGCATACTGTGCAGTAAATGAGCTGTTTCATGGTGTGTGCTTGTTTTACGCCAAAAACTTGGCGCTCGCACACGCGGCGAGTACGATGTTGTTTGCGGAGAGCGAAACGCGCATCATGAGCATTCGCGTATCCGATCCCAACTTCCCTTTGAGCAACTGGTTGAGCTTAGCTATAATGGCTTGTACCACGCTCGTGCCCGAAGGTGACGTGTTTACCAGCGGAGTACTTATCGGCGCGGCGTTGTTCCTTTTGTTGAATCGCGCTGCGTCTTTATCGGCTCAAATCACGGGCTGCTTGGGCATCCATTCCAATATTTTCGTGCTGCGACCGAAACAAGACTAGCTCGCTCGTGCAAAACAAACACCATGATTATATTCTTTCATTCTCCATCGCTATATAAAGTTACATCATCTACGGTACCAGCATTACAGTTACAAGACTCGCGAAAACACGGCGAACACTTCCAAATGATTGCTTCCCGGGAAAAATATGAACGATTCATGGTGCGACATGCGCCACATTCCACTCGCTATGAGCTCATCGGCGTCGCGCATGAATGAATCAAATCCACACGAGACGTACAAGATGGTTGTTAAATCCTCGCTCAGGTCGCTGGCGTCGGTGAGTACCGCGCGAAGCTTTTCGTCCAAACCTTTACGCGGTGGGTCAACGATGAGCACATCAGCATCGACGACGCACTCTTTCGCGATGCGCTCTGCTTTTGAAATTTGCAAGCTCACGCGCGATTGCAACGCACTCGGTAATTCGTCTCGTGTGCGTTCCCACGCTTCAGCTACGGCGGTGCTCGATTCCACAAAACGTACGCTTTGCACATCCAAGGCTTCATTCTCCACGAGCGAGTACCCGATCGCGCCAACGCCCGCGTATAACTCCACAACACGTGACTGAACCGGTACGTGCGTAGGCATCCGCCGAAGCAGCTCCGTATACGCCTCCGCGTTGGCTTGCATGAAAGAGCCAGGTAAATAATACACCTTGCGTCCTGCGGGCGTTCGCGAATACGTCATGCGTTCGCCGACCACGTACCGCCACCCATCGTTGTTAAATATCACATTGCCCCGCGAATTTTGCAAATTCACATGCACGCCGTGGACGAAATCACCTCCGCGACGCGCGATTTCTTCGCACACTTTTCGATGTCGAGTCGTCGGTTCGGGCGTCGCCGCGCTATTAAAAACTAAGGAAATCGCACACTTCGCCCGCGTTCCATCATCATCATCATCGACGACAACGAATTGCACGTAACGTAACTCACCACGCCCCTTGACCTCATCGTACCCTCGCACGTCTAATGCCGCGCACACGTCCCGCACGAGCGCCGACGCCTCATCCACCGCTCGATGACTCACCGCGCACGACGGCTCAATTGGCACCAACTCATGCGTACCACGCTTAAACAAACCTAAATGCACCCCGCCCGACGCACCATCATCGCGCGTTCTCGCCGCGAGCTTCGCTTTCACGCGCCATCGCGTGCACGCGCCCGCGTACGTGTCGTGCGCCGCCGATGATGAAGACGCAAAGTACGCTCGAGCTCGCGACAACACCTCGGGCTCGCGCACGTTCGCGACCGCGGCGCATCCCGAACACGCCGGCCAGTGCTCGCACGGGATATCCACATCGCCATGCGCGCGCGCACCCACGCGGGCGCGTCGCGCGCGGTGCGCCGGCGCGTACCACGCTGTGCGCGCACTGGTGCAGCTCCGCATAGTGGCGCACGCTTTCGGCGCGCGAATGACGACGGCAATGGCGGCGATGACGCGCACCGCGGCGGCGGCGATGCCGGCAACGACGCGCCGCACCGGTGCCGCGCGCGGCGTCGGCCGCGCCGTCGGTCCTCGGCGACACGGGCGCCGACAGCACTCGCATCAGCGTCAGCATCAGCATCGGTTACGTGCGTTGAATGCGAGAGACGACGTCGTCATCGTCACGGGCGCGCTCGAGCGGCTCGCGCAGTCGTGTTGCGTGCTCTTGCGCGAGAATCAGAAATCTGCGGACGTCGCGGTGGTGTCGGCGATGCCTAAAGAGGCGTTTGAAGGCGTGAAGAATCCACGCGACGTTCGCGCGACAGAGCTCGTGTATCCAAACGAGAACACGCTCGGTATGCTTCGCGACGCTGGGGTGGGTTTGTTGAACTGCGACGACGAAAAAGCGACGAAAGATGCGCTCGCGCGGGCGACGTGCGTGATTTTCGCCGAGGAGACGCCGAAGAGGTTGCGGCTACGCGTAGAGGAGACCATGGCGCGAGTGGATAAAGGCGAGGCGCCGCGATTGCGCCGGGTGGTGCTGTTATCGCGCATCGGCGTCGAGAGACGCGATGTGGATCCGTGGAAGTATATGAATAGGAAGACGTTTCGTGGCGGTGCGCCGCTCGATGACGCGTGGGCGGCAGAAGAGGCGATTCGAACGCGCGCGGCGAAAAACGTCAACGCTGGAGGCAAGGCGGATGGATTTACGTTCACCATTGTGCGCACTGGCGAGTTGCGCGGAAACGGACCAACGTCCGTGGTCTATGGTGATTATGCGTTGACTTTGGTGGATAACGCGTTCGACGTGCGCATGCAGGACATTGATGTGGAGAAGGGCGATACGTTTGGCAACGATTTCACGAAACGACTCAGCGCCGCTGGTTTCGCGAATCGAATGTTAACCACATCGAGGTACGACGTGCTGAACGCGGCATTCAGCATCATCTCCACCGGTCCAGTTCCGCGCGAGCGTCGCATGGGATACGACGTAGCCAAAGGTAAATCGCCGCCGCCAATCAGCGATAGAGAAATCGACGAACAGCTCGCGCCAGACGACGGCGAAGTCGAACGCGCCCCCGATGCCGCGCCCGTACCAACGTGACACGTCAGGTCGCCAATCAGCGATAGAGAAATCGACGAACAGCTCGCGCCAGACGACGGCGAAGTCGAACGCGCCCCCGATGCCGCGCCCGTACCAACGTGACACGTCACGGCATGTACTTAACTATATATATCCATCACACCCTCGTCCTAGCGCGCACCAACGCATATTGTATTGACATTCCAATTTGACGCCAGCCAGCCAGTCGTCGCGCGTCGGTTACTGACCTCAGAACGCGACTTGCACGTCGTCGTCGTCGTCGTCGTCGTTGACGGCGTCGGCGTCGGCGCGCGCGTCGGCATGTTCGAACGCACCCTCGCCCGCGTGCTTGACCGCGTGCTCGGTCGTTACATCCGCGGGTTCGCCCCCGAAACCATTTCTTTAGGTGTTCTCGCGCGTTCGTTTCAGTTGAACAACATTGAATGCATTCCCGACGCGTTGAATCGCGATTTTGCCCTGCCGTTTGACATCGTGCGTGTGTCCATCGCACACATCGACGTGTCGTACGGCGTACTCGTCACTGACCCGCTGCGCGTGCGCGTGCGCGGGGTGAAGATTGTCATCAAAGTGCCCGACGATGACGAGGATCGGCGAGCGGCGACGCCGTCTCGCGCGAGACGGGACGCGAATGCGCGCGCTTTAGAAGCGCTTCGGCGCGCTATGGATGCGGCGTCAAGTATGGATGATTTCGTTGAAGAATTAGTGTCCACGACGTCGGCGAAGACGCTGGTGAGTGGGACGTTTGCGGCGGTGTTTGCCCGCGTGAGAGCAAGCGTCGAGGACGTCTCCGTAGACGTCGTGGACGTCGCGTCGTTGGCGTTTGATGAGATTTCCATGCACAGTACTGGTAGTCATAGTTCTAGGAGCAGCAGTGGCAGCGGCACGTCGACGTCGACGGCGAATGCGTCCCAAGGAGACGACGCTGACGACGCCGACGACGCGAGAGACGCCGAAGCGACGCGTAAGCGCGTCGACGTTCGCGGGTTCACAATCAAGGTTCGCGACGGCCAGTTACCGTTCGCGCGCGACGCCGACGACGCACATGTCGTCGTTGGACCACACGCGTGCGTGCGCGTGGATGTCACCATGAAACGTCGTCACAAATCGGTACTCGCCGCGGTTCCACAAGCGTCGCCGTTTGTCGTCAAGGTTGACATTCGGGACGCCGCGCGCGCGACAATCACGCCAGGACAAATCACCGCGCTCACATCCTTTGGTGACGACATTGAGCTATGGACGAAACGCCGCGCACACGGTGAACGACGGCCCGCGCACGGCGACGGGCCCGTGGCGTGGTGGAGATTTGCGACGCGCGCGTCCACGCCTCGAGGCGAAAAGTATCACCGCCGCGCGCTCATGGATTTAAAGCATCGACGGACGGTGTTGGAGTCGTACATCGATCACCGTGTCGACGTTTTATCGCAGTCGTCGTATAGTCATAGCCACGACGACGCACCGGCGCATGTGCGCGAATTCATGGCGTCGCTCACGCCGTCAGACGTACGCGTCCTCGATGACGTCGCCGCTCGCGAAATCGCCGCTCGCGAAGAGCGCGAATACGCCTTTGACGGCGCACTTCCATCGTACAAGCCCGCGCACGCGGCAGTGGAAATGTTTACCTCTGCTCTTGATGATGCTTTCGCTCGAGAGGATAAAGAAGAACGAGACCATCGAAGAGACGTCGAAGCGTTGTCCCGAGCGGCGACGACAAAATTGAAGTCTCGGGACGCCGACGTAGGATTGGCGCGACGCGCGTACGAGGCAAGTTCGCGCATCGTCTCCGGCGCATTCTCATACGCAAAGCATCGGCTGTCGGCGTCGTTATATGACGCAGCTCGCGGTGTACAGAGGGATGAGATTGGCGACACGGATGCAGAAATTACGATTCGCGCGCCAGATGTCTACGTCACGACGCGCGCCGACGGAGCGCGATGTACGACGCGTTTCAATCGCATCACCGTTATCGCAAACGCCGTACGTACACCGAGTAGGGACGATGACAACGACGACGCCGACGATAACGACGACGTCAGCACCGCCCGCACGGTGGTGCGCGTGCGAGAGATATCCGCGACGGATGAATCATCGATATCTGCGCGAGAGCCGATGATGTGGTCGCGCGACGGTAGCCGGGACGCGCTCATCGTTCGTATCGGTAGCGACGACGCGCACGTCGACGTTGCATCGATTGGAGTCGCCATTGCCCCGCACACCGCGGCCATGTTCGAGGCGCTCGCAAACGCGCCGCGCGCACCGTACGCGCAGTCACACATGGACGCGACGCGCGCGTTGCATCGCGCGTCTCCGACGGCGCATCGAGCGATGATTTTGGAATCGTTCGGCGCCAGCGCGCGCTCGGCGTGCGTTGATGTGACGATCGATGATCCGCTCGTCGTCATTCCAGGGTTTCATCGCGGCGATTCGTGTGTGACATCGTCGTCGTCGTCGTGGGCGTCGCATCCTACGTCTCGAGCGGCGCTCGCGTTCGGCGCGCGCGCGATAACCTTGTCCATTAAACCTGGCACCGACGGTGCCGCTGACGCCTCGACGTCGCCCGCGGCGGCATCGACTGAGGTTCTTCAGCGCATGCTCGATCGCGCGTGCGCTGCATCTCGCGCGGCGTCATCGCGCGGCGATGAAGCTTTCGCGGCGTTGGACGCGATGTCGCGTTTGATTTTGGAAACGCGTACAATCGTTCGCGTCGACGCCGCGTGGTGCGCGACACCAGATGCGTGCATCGCGCGTGACATCGATTGCGTGATTTCGTCAGCGTCGCACGCGCTCGATGGCGACGCTGTGCTGTGCGAGGTTCACGAGGTTGTCGCGACGTTGAATCCTCAATCAATCGCGACGTTTACGCTGTGCGCGCGCGCGTTTCAAATGCCGAGCGATCGTGACGACGACGAGAACGCGCGTGATGATGCACCGCATCGCGCGTCCCGCATGAGGTTCATCGCACACAAGTGTCGCGTCGCATTCGATATCGATGACGAGTTGAGCGTCTCTTACGGCGCGTCTGACGTCGATGTCGATGTCGCGACGACGTCGAGCGACGATTTCGCGATGCGCGCATCCATCGGCGATGTCTTCGGCGAGCAACAACACGGCACCGCGCGACATCGAGCGCGCCAAGCTCTGATGACGACGTCGTCGTCATCGAACAGCGAGAACTTCATGATGATGCGCTTCGATTCGCGCGGGGCCGGATTGATTGACGTCGGCTCAATGGACGCGCGAATCACGCGCGATATGTTTCGCGCGGCGTCCATCATCGCGCGCGCGAGTGCCGTCAGTGACGACGGCGCGCGAAAGTTGTATGGGAAAATTTCATCGCAGCCATCGACGACTGGCGATCGAAGGCAACGCGTGATTGACGACGATTGGGCGACGTTTGAGACGCATTTGAGACGAGTCGAGCCTGAATATTCATTCGATGAAGATCATGTACACGGTTCGATCGCACCGATGACGCTCGCGCTATTCGACCACGGTGACGACGATACTGGTAGCAGTGGTGTGATTACGATTGCGACGAGCGCGATTGAATTCAGCGGATCGTCGTCTTTGGGCGCGCGGGCGACGTCTTTGGGCGCCACGATGCGATTGGACGCGTACACAATGTTTGAACTCGGTGCGCTCGATGCGTCGTATGCGTTCTCCGCTGGTGGCGATGAATCATCGATTACGTTTACGCACACCATCGGTCGCATGCGCGCGGAGACGTTAAAGGAGTTGATGGCGTTGTCCAAATCGTACGTCGAGCCGTTACTCGCCGGCGCGCCGCCGACGAAATCAATATCGAACTCTACTTCGTCGTCGACGTCATCGTTGCCATCCGTAGCGTTGCGCTTCGTGGCTCCATCGGTGTCGTATGAAGATGTTAACCTCGCATTTGATGACATTGAAGTCGCCGTCGTGGATGCTGGGCAGACAAAGCGCGCGCGAGTCGTCGGCGCTCGATGTGTCACCGGCTGCGAGGATGTCTTAACTATCCGCGCGATCTCGACGACGATAACCACATCGATGCGTTCGAGTGCGATCAACAGTGCAAATATTGATATCGACACCGTCGATATCATCGCCACCGCGGCGGCGGCGACGCGAATGCTCGACATCTCCCGCGCGGCGACGGATATCGTTGCAGCATCGACGTCAGACGATACCAAAGTTGACAACCGTCGCTCGACGATGAATGACGGCTTGCTGAGTCATAGCATTCCATCTTTGAGCGCCACACTCAATGTGTGCACTTTTGCTATACGCGATGGCGTCGACGAACTCGTCGCTCGCGTACGAGACGTAGAAATGTCCACATCAAATGAAGACAAAGATGGGGAGTCGGAGTTTTACGTTGAATTCGGCATGAATTCCCTCGACGTTTGCGCGTCCTCGCCATTATCGTCGTCATCTTCGACACTGGTAACGTTAATCAATGTTTCTGGTGGTGACGAGGGTGCATCGACGTCCGTGAGCGCGACATATGTCCCGCACGCGGGAGAACGAGGGACGGCGCACGCGGACGTGTACGTCGCTGACGCCCATTTCGAGCTCAACGCTCCGTGCGCTCTCGCTGGTGCTCGAGCCATGCAAAAAGTCCTAGATGTGGTAAGCGCTGGAACTCCAATGGATGCAAAAACCGCTGATGCTGCGTCTTCGTCATCGAGCACGGCGTCGATGCCGACGTTGACGGCGAGCTACCACACCGGAGTGTGGCGTGCGCACTTACCGTGGCGTTCTGAGCTTGAAGCGCAAGCGCCGATGCGCGCGGTGCGAGTTCAATTTCAACACTCGATGTCGGTGCGTGATTTTGTCTTGGGTGGGCGCTGTGTCGCCGCGTTTTCGTTGGAATCATTTGCGTTGGAGACTGGATATTACAGAGACGCAGACGCCGAAGACGCTGATGGTAATTTCGTGGCTTTCCCCGTAGCTGAGATCGTTGGCGCATCGAGCACGATTGATGTGCCATCAGAAGCGCAGTCATACATGTTCCGGCGTCAAGTACCGCGCGTCGTCGTTGCCGTCGGTGAAATCCGCGCCCGCGCCAACGAGGTCTCCATGCACTTGCTCAATGAAATTGCCGACTTGATTATCGCGCAGCCACTCACGGCGGATGCCATACACACGTATGAACAAATGCCATCGAGTTCTATGTCGTTCGACTCATTCGACGTGAGTGCGACCGTGGATGTCTTGAGCGCGCGGCTCGAGCACGTGCGCGTTGACGTTGCCGTCCCGGTGACACAAGCGTTGATGTCAAACGTCACCGTCGAAGTGAAACACGCAAACTCTGATGGTGACAATTCTAGCGCCGATGTCGTCGCCAGCGCGAGCATCGAAATTGATTATTTACATCCAGTCAAGTCTGCATGGGAGCCCATCGTGGAGCCTGCACGAATATCCATCAAAGCCGCGACGGCGAAATCTAGTCTTGTCGCATTGCACGTCCTTATCGCCTCTGGCGTCGACGTCACGATTTCGCCGAGCGTATACGAAGCCTTGCTAAAATCATCGCTCGTGTGCGAAGCCGCAAAATCTCCGATCGCAGATCTAGGTGCTTCTACGGCATTTGGTCCTCGGACATATCAAATGACAAACGCCACGGGATTCGACGTCGAGTACGCATTGAGCTTGGTTGGTGATCATAACGTCACCACACGCGTGGGACAGGGGCGAACATCGAGTGGCGAGACTCAAGTAATGCGATTTGCGACGCTCACCGACGAGGCAAGCGACGGCGATGAACGAGGACATCGGGTGATTGAGCGCGGCGCGTCATACTGGGCGTCGCCCATAGAAGTCGACAAAGATACAGAGCGCGCAGGCGACACCTCAACGGGAGATGACGTGCCGCACGTGGCGTTAGCATTCGCTGGTATCGACGCGCAGTGCGTGCCCATATCCCTTGCCACCGCGGATGAAGAGAAAACCTTGCTCGAATTCCCCGCTCGACTCGTCAACGGCGTACCGACAAAAATCATTGCCGAAGTCTCCCCGTGTGTGGACAAGCCCAATCGCAGCGAAGTCCTTCTTCGTTCCGATGTGTGCATCGTCAACGGCACCGCACACACCATCGTGTTGTGCTTTCAAAAAAGCGTCGTGTTACCAGCGACGATATTCGGGCCCATTGAACCGGGAGCTCGCGCGTGGTTGCCGATTCCTTTGTGCATGGCGCGGACGACGCAATGGCGTGCGGTGTCGCCGGGTGAAAAGTTTGACGAAATTACGTGCGGCGATGGCGATTATGATGATAAGTGTGACGACGACACCGATGATGAAGGCATGTTTAATGTCGCACACGTGCACGGATCACCATTCTTGAGTCCGCTTCATCGTTCGAGACGACGAAACGCAACGCCAACTCCGTTCGGCAGAGCGTCGACGGCGACTGAACCGACGTATAATTGGAGCGTTCCGATGATGTTACAAGACTTCCTGAATAATGATTCTGCGATCGAGTCTTCACTGTGCGCGCAGTCGGCGGCATCGGCAAATAGCAGTGCCGTTCCGCGACCAATTACGTGCGCGTTGAGCATCAAGCGGGACGAAGTTTCGATGACACGACAGCTTTCATTGTGCGCGCCGTTGACGTTCATCAACACTCTTCCAACGCACTGTGTTGTGACGTGTCGTGCGTACAACTCCGTCGTCCACGCCGCGCACGCGCGCGAAGAATCAGTTGTCGTCTTAGCCGGGCAGACGGTGCATTTCAGGGACACGCACCCGACGTGGGCGATTTCTGTGTCGGCTCGAGTCGTTGGATACGAAGCATGTGAAGATTTAATCGTTCCCGAGTACACGCCAGATTTATTCAGTGCCAAGCGGCTGGATAGTGGTGAAATTTACCACGTCAATCGTGACGCCAAGCCCGTGAGCGACGTCCACGGTGAGCACGTGCAATCCGTGTCTTTGAGATTTACATTTTACATTGATGAACACACGCGCGCGCGTACATTGTACTGCGCAGCCCCACTCGTGGTTATGAACTCCACGGATAGCGTGTTGGTACTTGAGGACATGTTGTTCGGGTACGAAATGGGAGAAACTTCAACGATGATGACGACGTTGGGCGATGGCGACATCGTAGACAAGAATGTTGACGTGTATCAAAGTGGCTCGACGACATTGCCGCCTCCATCACCACTCCCTGGGCGATTAGTCTTTGACGATGACAGCATAACGGAGTTCGAAACGCCTACCGCGATGTCGCCATTCGCGCGACTCGCACAGAATCAAGCCATCAGTGACCGCGCTGGCGGCGGCCGTTCTCCTCTACCGTACGCGGGAGCGAGCCCGTTGCCGCGTCAAGCGTCGATGCAGCTCCCGGCTGGACCGTCGACCGTAACGTGGGTGACACCGACAAGATCAACGCCATTGTCTTCATCAACGCAGTTTGCGACCGCGGAAGCGCGCGCCGCGAGAACAGAGACTCAATCCATCAAGAGCGCGACGATTCTTGGCAGTTCGGCGCACTGGCGAAAGTCAGTCGCTCGCCGGCCGCGCGTGCGGATTCGCATCAAATCATCAGACGTGTGGAGCGCGCCGTTTAGGATTGACATCTCAGGTGCACCTGTTGATGTGCGCGTTCCAACGACGCGAGCAGACGCGAACGCATCTGTGTTTGAGCACTATTTCGTCATCCAAAGCGAGCTCGCGTCGAGCGACCGTTTATGCAACACGGTGAAGCTCACCATTCGCTCGAAATTTGTCGTGCGAAGCGAATTGAACGAACCCATTTGGATTCGCCATTGCGGACGAGAGAGCGTGGATTTAATTCCAGCAAAGTCTACGATTCCGTTGCGATGGTTCCATGTCGGCGCCGCCAGACGGCCGAAACGCGTCACCTTTAGACCAGAACGCGGCGTATACGAGTGGTCCAAGCCCATCGAAGTGCCCGAGTGTGCTGCAGCCATCATCAAAATGCGTCATATAGGCGAAGACGCAGAGTTACACGCGCAAACTATGGCGGTGTCGGTGCGAGATAACGACGACGGCACGGTGGATATTCGCGTCGCGCGCCCGACTGAAGATGACGGTATTTTGGGTATGCACTCGATTGAAAATCACTCGAGCGCGATGATTTGGTTCAGGCAAGTCGGTAGCGCGAACAGAAAAACAATCTTAGCCCCGCTCGAAAGTGCAGAACACTTGATTGAGGAGCCGGATTTAGCTCGAGCGCTCGTGATTGGGTACGGCGACGTTGAACTAGGCGAACCAGTGCCGCTCGACGTTTCGGGGACGTTGTCGTACACCGTCGTGACGCCAGTAAAGGACTGCTTACGCATCACGGTGAAGCACGAAGGACCAATATGCGCGATTGTCGTCGAAGACGCGCTAAATACGCCATCGAAGATAGATGAACGACCTCGTCTGGCGCCGAGCGCGGATGCAGACGCGTCTCAGGCGGTGACGATGACGGTGAAATGTGGATGGGTCGGCGTCAGCGTATTGCACGGGCACGAAGAGCTCATGTACGCACGTGTGAGTGGAATCGCGGTGAAACTTTTGGCTGATGGCACAGAATTCAAAAGCGCGGTGCGCGTGCGTAGTGTGCGTGTGGACCATACAAGTTCTAAGGCGAAGCGCCCCATCGTACTCGCCGTTCCGGAACGCGAACGCTCGGCTCGCGAGGCGTTGGAGTTGCACATCCACGGTTGGCCTCAGCGCGTCAATGGCTTACCAGTCGTTCGTTCGCTCAAAATGGACGTAGCACCAGTGTTCATGGATCTGCACGAAGAGCTCCTCGACGCAGTGCCGCTCGCTATAGCGCCGTGTGTGCGGCATTCTGAGCTCCTCCTGCCGCCCGCTCGAGCCGCCGCGGACAAGCCGCGAAAAGTCAAGCGCACGACTGGAAACAAGCGTACTTTTGACGACGACGTGTCATCGCTCACCTCGATTTATTTGCAAGAGATTACGATAAATGACATCGAGATTGTGGTGTCGTTTACGAGCTTGCCGTTCTTGCCCGTTGTCGTCCGCGGTTTTGCTGGCGTCGACCGCGCGCATCTCAAATTACGCGGGTTCCATTTGACGCATCCGTCGTTACTCGCCGCCGACGTGGGCATGCTCGCCGCCAAGCACTTCGTACGCGAAGGCGTTGCTGCTGCGGGTTCACTATGGGCACATAACTCGCTCTTGGGCGACCCGAAGCGCTTGTGGGCTGAAGTCGTAGACGCGTTGAACGAAGCCCGTCGCGGTTCGTACGTCACCACCATGCCGCGCGTCATCTTGGCGCTCACCGCGGCGTTCGCGCACGCGGGCGAGACAGCGTTATCGCAAGCGCGTGACATCGTCGAAGGCTGGCTTGACGCCCTGGAAGAGGCGCACGCGAGTCGACGCGTGAAGCTTCGACCGCGGCGACTCGGCTTGGCTGACGTCCCGGCGAACGAAGGCGCAGACGCCGCCTGGTATGTCGTTCGCGTCATGGAGAGCCTTTCACGCGCGGTGATTGACGTCATCGATAGCCCGCTCTCGTGCATGGAATTGCGCGGCCTCACCGGCCTCGTCGAAGGCTCAGTGTTGGGGGTATTGAGCGCGATGACGCGATTGCTCGCCGCCGTGCTCGACGGCGCCGAAGTCGGCGCCCGGCGCTTGCGTGTATTCGCGGCGAATAAACCCGTATATGGGTCCTACATGCGCCCACATCGTCCGCTGCCGACATCATACATGGAACCCGTGCGGCCGTATCACATCGTAGAGGCTCTCGGACGTGAGGTTCTCGGCAAGCTTGCTCGACATCAACGTGAGCGATTCGTCGCCGCGGCGTCGCTCACGTGGCCATCGCACGATGTGTGCATTCTTACTGGCGGGCATTTGCTCATTGCACATCGTGGGATATCGGGGATGCAGATTCCGTACGCGCGTGCATGCGTCAAGTTTAGCGACATTGTCGGCGTCATTCGAGACGGTACTCGAGTCTCCGTATACGCCAAGCGCGCGCCCGAACCCGAACGCGTTGCGCGAAAGACGCCGAATACATTCATGCGCGCGTATTCATTCGCCGCATCGATGTTCGCCACCACATCGCTTGGCGCTGAATTCGCATCAGCATCATCGGCGTCGTCGGCAGCGGCACATGAGAAGGTGGAAACGCAGCCAAAATCAGTCGTTGTGCGTTGCGCCGACGCTGATGCCGCTCGTTGGCTCGCGAGTACGCTCTCGCCATTCGTCAACGCCAATGGGAAATCCGCGTCTCAAAACGCGTAAAGGAGAGCAAAACACACATAACATTTAGCAGATTGACCTTAGCACGTTGTAGAAACTGTAACATCAGGGTACCGATAATAGTTAGTTTGGTTTAGTTTACAATTTGCGTCTAACCATCCAAAGTCGTCGTCGCCGCGCGCTTCGCCGCATTCTTCGCCGCGAGCTCAACCATCCATTGCGGCTTCACTGCCTTGGGCTTTTCAACCATGGGTGCGATATCTGCTTCGCTCGATTCTCCATCCGCTTCGGCGCCGCTGCTCACGCCATCCTCCGTCCCGACGCCCGGCGTGGACGTCCGCGAAGACACGCCCACCTTCTTCAACACCCCTCGCAACTCCCCAATCGCGTCCTGCATCCCAGGCAGCGTGTGACCTTTCTTCGGCACGTACTTTTTAGGCTTGCCATCGGCGCCGAACGCGTCTTCGTACCCATCCCCTGCGCCTTCGCCTCCATCCTCCGCGCGCGACGTCCCCCGCGGACCACCACCCGCTGACGCCGACCGCACGTCCTCAACATCCCTATACGCCTCCCCGGCGTATATTTTCACGCGATCGAGCGCATCGCGTAACCCCAGCGCGCAATCCGCCGCTAAAGTCGTCGCATAATCACTCGTCAATTCCAACCCACCATCATCATCCTCGTCATCATTCTCGCCATCTTCACCACCCGCCGACGCGCGCGACGTCGCCACTAACGCCGCATCCAACGCATCAATAATGGTTTTCAAATCTCCAATCGTCTCCCGCACGTGTGCGCGCGTCCACGACATTGAGTTTGATCAATTTCGCGAGTCGCGCAATGAGGGGACTGAACCGCGGTCGAGCCGCGGTGGTACGGATCGTCACTTCGCGCCGCACGCCCCGCGCGCGCGCTCGCTCGCCGCGCGCGCGCCAGCGATCGACGGAGACATTTATTTGTGAATTATTTTTTATCCGTTAACGTTCGAGCGAGATGCGCGTCGCCCGTCGTCGTTTAGTTCGCGGTGTTCGCGCGTGCATCGCGTGCATCACGTGTGCGACGGAAAAGGAGGAGGTTATCATCACCGACGACGACGTCAAGGCGATGGTGGAGAAGATTATGAATTGGAAACCATCGAGGGATAAGCTCAAGGTGCTCGTCGGGGCGATTGAAACGCTGCACACGTCGATTGATGAGGAGATTGACACGGTGTGGGGGAAGTGGTTGTGCAAGTATAAGCGTTCCTTCGTGAGCGAACACTTGTATAGTTTATGTAAGCGCAAGGAGCCTCAAGTGCAGTGCGTGGCGTTTGAGATGGTGCAGATGTTTGCTTTGAATGGAGAGTGTGGGTCGTTGTTGGCGACGAAGGAGATGATGAAGTTGTGCGTGTCCAACGTGAAGTCGAAGAACAAACGGTTGTCAAGGGCGGCGAGCGGAGCGTTGACGACACTGGTGGATCACGAAGATGCGCGGTTTTTAGCCGCAGATGAAGGATTGGATAAAAGTATGACGACGTTAATTGGGGATAAATCCCTCGGTGTGGTGACGAAGCGGAATTGTGTGGTGACATTTGGTAGAATCGCAGACGACCCCGAAGTCGCGTCGCTCATGGCGGCGAAGAATCCAGATATTTTGGTGAAAAACTTTTTTGACATGATTGACAAGACGGACGACACTGATACGGAAAAGTGGGCACTTATAGCCATGGCGCGCTTGGCGTTGAATGACGAGTTTAGTAACATCATAGAAAAGAAGGGATACATTCCGTTTTTGTTTGAGCTGGCGGCGGATAAAATTCCAGCGCGGAAATTAGCGGCGACGCTCGTCATCGCGCACTTGGCGAGAAACAAGGGCTTGCGATTGTTATTAGTGAAATATCGCGCCATTCAGTTGTTTTGTTCGATGGCGATGAATACGTCCGTGCGGGCGGACATGACTGAGATGCAACGCGTCGCGGCGCTCGGCATTAAGCACTTGGCGTGCAACTGGGAACTTCGCGCGTTGTGCGGTCGCTCAGGAGCCATCGAGGCGTGCATCTTCATGGTAAAGAATCGCGACCCAGAAGTTGCGCGTTTTGCCGCGTTAGCTATCGCCGAAATGTCCTTGCTTGAAGAAAACGGCCTGAAATTTTGCCAGCGAGGGGCATTGAAACCGCTCATTCATTTAGCGCGCTCTGGCGATCCTCGGTCAGAAGGGGCTGCAATCTCCGCGATTTCAAATCTTACTCTCACGCCCGAACAGCAGTCGATAATGATTCAAGATGGAGGCACAAAAGCTATTGAATTTTTACAGGCGTCTTCGAACCCACGCGCGGCGCACTTGGCGAAGAATTTGCTCAAACGTTTGCGCATGGCCAAGCTTCGCGCGGCGTGTAAATTCGCGGCGCGCATGAAAGCCACGGGTGAAGGTCTCATCGCCGCGGGCGTTGAGATAGGCGAAGGATATGAATGAGTTATCATGTACCGGTAGGTCATTGTTGTCGGAACGTCAGTGTTGTTGTATACTGTAGTAATGTATAGTTTTTGTTTGCTCTTTGTTCTTTACAAAAGAGTACGGCGTTGCAACGTACATGTAAAAATCAAATCAAATCCTCGCACGCGACAAGTGCGCGAGAAACAGTGAAATCGGATGCGTCGTCAAATGGGTGGTGCTAAAGAGACTAATATGGTACTTGGACGCGTCGGTCATTCGTTCTCGCGCGCACGAAGAGGTATCAATCCGCAAGAGTCATCTATTGTGTAGTTCTGTTGTTCAGTCATCGTCGTTATCATCGTCGTCGTCGTTGATGATGATGAGCGCGCCTGCGCTATACGGGCTCATCTTTTATATCCAAGCCCAACGCCTTCTCGCGCTGCACCGCAACGCACTGCGGACATGTAAACCGTTTCACGCGCGCCGCGCTCGCTTGCGTGTGCCCGACGCACTCGGGATGGAACCAATCCTCGCACTCCTCGCACTCCACCATGAACCGATCAGGGTTATACGGCTCCGAACACGCACAAAACACCGGCACAGCCTCGGGCCGAAACTCCCCACGCGAACTTCGATATAAAAACCGTGCGTAAAAGTCTCCCTCGCCCACGGCTTGGAGCTCTTGATAATCTTTCAGCTGATGCACGTTACACTTGGCATCAATCGTATTCACATCCACCCAATCGTAATGATCGCTCGAAAACAATTCCTTCACCCCATGAAACCGTTTCCGCCCTCCCCGGGTCTCTTGTGGACGATAATACCAGCACAGTCTCGCCTCCACGCGCGTTCCTCGTCTTTTAAACGCACAAATCTTCCCCACATATCTCTCCGCCGTCCCTGGCGCCTTCACGAGTACCGCATCCGATACCTGGAACGCATCGCTCCCGATCGTTATCCTCGACGCATCGCGCACGACAATCTTCCAATCGCTCTCTTCACCCGCGACATCGTCCGCACGTTCGGCGTCATCCATCCTCCTTCGCTTCACATCCTCATCCACGCCGACGACGACACCGACATCGTGCTTCTCCTCGTCGTCGTCGCCACCGCCGAACGGCGCGCCGCCCGTCGCGGTACGTGACATCGCGATGTCACCGACGCGCACGCCTCGTCCTGGCGCCACCGACCGTCGTCGTCGTCGTCGTCGTCGACGACGACGAG